>MDTE01160200.1_pt1 | contig 11495 bp, 10 predicted proteins | sample 811231 | NCBI WGS metagenome assembly MDTE01 (sample SAMN05326651, study PRJNA326480) | marine metagenome | isolation source: seawater | place: Indian Ocean: Red Sea | collected 2010
AGGGTCAATGCACAAACCCACTGATTCGTTTTGACCCAATCAGAGGGCTTGCAGTGGGTCGAATCACTCGCTACCCTGTGGTTGGGAAGTCTTGATCACGCTTCAGCGGTTTCGCCAACAGTTGTTTCAGCACCGATTTGGCCCTTCTGCTCGTTGACTTGACGAGCGAGGAAGGACACGACGTCGAGGATCTCAATGTCGGCGTAGGCTTCGTCGCCTTCGAACTTCAGGCACTCAAAGTGGGAGACACACTTGGGACAAGAGGTCAACATCGTGTCAGCACCGGTCGCACGAACCTCTTCCATGCGGGTGACACGGAGTGAGCGAGCGTTCTCGTTGCACGACATCATGCTCGAAACACCGCAACACATGGCGTCTTCGCCACTGTGCTCCATCTCAACGATTTCAACGCCCTCAACAGCGTTGATGAGTTCACGGGGTTCTTCATAGATGCCCATTTGTCGACCAAGGCGGCACGGGTCGTGGTAGGTGACGGTGGTGTCCTCGGACTTGAGGTTCATGTCAAAGCCCTGCTCGATGAGGAACTCTGTCGTGTGCATGACCTTGACATCCTCGAGTTCGTAATCACGAGCAAAAGTTCGGAAACATTCTGCACAGGACGACACGAGGGTATCGATGCCGGATTCGTTGATCTTACGCTGGTTGTAGGCCTTCAACTTCTCAAAGACTTCATCCAAGCCTTGCCACTTCTGGTCGTGGCCACAGCACTTCAGGAAGTCTCGGCCGAGATAGGCCACATCGGTGTTCATTTCCTCGAAGAGGGTGAAGGCGGCCGTCGTGGTATCGCCGAGGTTCATGGTGCCTTCGTTAACATGGGAGAAGACCATTTCTTGGTCGAGGTAATCGACACAGCCAGGGTAGTAGCCAATGTTGGAGGTGATGGGGTAGTCTTCGGTGGCGATGAAATCGTCATCTGCTGCTTCTTCAGCCTCAGCGTTCAGGACAGCCTGAAGCACCGTGTGAGGAATCTCTGCCTGTGGGCCGCCGACGATCAGACTTCGGCGGATGTCAACGTAGGAATCGTAGTCGACCAATTGAGGGCATGCGTTGGTGCATGCGGTACAGGTCAAACAGGAGTACAACGGCACACCGTCGTCCTCGTTGTTCCACGAGTTGTAGATGATGTTGAGTTTGTCACCGCCGTTGAACAGACGAACTGGACAAGCATCATCACAAAGGTCGCAGCCGTAACACTTGTTCATCTCGAACTCATAACCACGGGCCATGTAGCGAAGAAGAACGAAGACAAGTGCGCCGAAGGTCACACAGGGAATGAACATGGCGTAGGTCAACTTGGCGTCAAGCGACTTGGGGTTTTGATGGTAGGAGGGGTTCTCGATGGTCGAAAACGCCGTGCCACCAAGGGCCATTTCCTCGGCGTTACTCAGGTTCACGGTGTGGCCAGCAAGGCTTGCTGGGGCATCCTCGTTCCAGACCAAGAGCGGCTGGTATGCGGCGATGGAGAAGGCGGTCTCTGTGGTGATGCTCTGGTTCAACGCCAGTGCACCGCTAACGACCACTTCGTAGGAGTAATCGTAGGTCCCAACGGCGAGTTCAACCGTCGCACCTTCGCAGTCAGCAAAGGACACGATTTCTTTGCCCGTGCTGTCGGTCATCGACAAGGTCGTGGCGACCATGGATTGGGTCGAAACGCCATCGATCTTTCGCTCGCTGGAGCGGAATTCACAGGACAGGTCGGTGGTGATGGTCTGAACTTCATCAGGGTGGCCTTCTGGAAACAGCGTTGTGTCTTCGGTTACGGTAAACGAGCCACTTGTGGCGTAGCCTTCGCCACCGTTGAAGGTGGTACTCGCAGCAGCAGCGTTGATGCCGTTTGAAGCATCTTGATGCCCGTTGGCATCGCTGAAATCAGTAATGATGTAACGGGCGGGCTGATAGATGTTCCAATCAAGCCAGGCTGTTGTCGGAACAACACCGCTGTCCGACCAGCCACGGTCATCGGTGAACTCGTTGGTATCGTGAACATGCACATCGGCTGGCTGGGTTCGCATGGCCTCCAGCTCTCCGTAATCCTTGATGGTCAACAGCCCCTTGGCATCCCAGAACCCTTTGTCGTAGGTATCGAAGGTTGCGACGGTGGCGGCCGACGAGATGATGAGGGCGCCAACGATCAATTGTCGACTCTTGGCGACCGTGAAGCTTGTGCCCCAAGCCTTGATCAGCAAACCTCTGCCTATGAAATAGATACAAATCCACATCAGGACGCCTGTCATGACCCACGGTATCGCATTGAACACGTCCGCTATCCAAGGTTCTCGGACACCGCACAAGAGGTCACCGTGGGAATCCAATTTACAGAAGTCTGAACGATTCTTCCCGTAGAGTTCGAGGAAGATGTTGATCGAAAACACCGAGATGAACCAAATGTGGGCGAGGTAAACTGCACCCGCAGCAGCGAACCAAGGGTCTTCAACAGGACGCTTTTCTCGTCCCCCAAGGAAAGGCGGGAGGGCAAGAATACCGACCGGGATACCGGTCAAGGCAGCGCCCCACCATGCAGCGTTCCATGGGAACATGGGTTGGCCGACAATATCACCAATGAATCCGGTTGGAACCACAAATTGCGGCAGGTATTCACCCCATCGCAGGTACCCGTAAGAAAACAACACGTACCAGTCAGGGAACACGAACCCTGCTTGAGCATAGGGGTCGGCAGCACCGTGAAGTGGCGGTGGAATCAACCAAGCATAGAACAGAAGAATCGAGAGCATGGCTGCGAAAATGATGGTGTCACGCAGCACTTCGTGTGGCCAAAACCCGTGACCTGTTCGGGTACGCTTACGCTTTTCTTCCGCTTTTTGGAGGTTTTCTTTTTCCTCCATGTACATTGAGGCAACACGGCCAAAGTTGTCAATCAGTCCCATACATCTCCCTCCGTATCAATGCGGCTCCGCAATTCCTTGCACCCAAACGATGAACAAGTGAATGATGATCAGCGTGGTGACGATCACCGGTAAGATAAACACGTGTATGAAGTACATACGAGTCACCGTAAGCGGCGTCAATTCCGAGCCGGAGAACAACAGGGTTGCGATGTACTTCCCAACGAGTGGACTCGAGTTGGCAAGGTTGATGCCGATGATGGCAGCACCGTAGGCGAGGCTGTCCCATGGGAGTAAGTAGCCGGAATACCCGAACACGATGGTCAGTGCCATGAGCGCAACACCGATGAGCCAGTTGAGTTCACGGGGGTTGCGGTAAGCACCGGTGAAGTAAACGCGGCACATGTGGAGAAAGACGCTGGCGACCATGAAGTGCGTCGTCCAGTGATGGACCGCTCGCAAGATGTAGCCAAAGGGCAACTCGGTCATGATGTATTGCATGCTGGCATAGGCAGGTGATGGGTCGCCTTCTCCACCGGGAACATAGTAGATGCCGAGTACCGTACCGGTGATGACGAGAATGATGAACGAAAGGAAGGAGATACCTCCCAAACAGTAGAGCGGGTACCAGTACCAAATGATGCGGAGCTTGTACTTCTCAGCGTGCGTCAGCGGCATCTGGCGGTGCATGTTGTAGTAGGCGCCTTTGGACATGTTCCAGTAATCTTGCAGACGGAACCTCGTGTCCAGCCAAGAAAACACCCAGAGGAAGGAACGTTCGGCAACACCCATCTTTCCGGTCGATTCGACGGCACGAAGAATGTCGCGTCGAGGCATCTCCTCGTTCTCCTTGCGCAGCGTGAACGCCACCAAGAGTACGAGGAAGGCAATGAAAAACCACAGAATCCAAAACATTGTCGTCATGCCTTCACCTCAGTCACAATACGTGTACCAGTCAATGTAGTCGGTTAGACCCTCGATCACGTCACCGTTCAATTGAATCGGAATGAGGGGCAAGCCCACAGGTGCAGGTCCACCTGCACGGCGGATGCCCGCGTAGTTGAAGGTCGCACCGTTGGAGCGGTTGCGATTCGTGTTCATCTCAAGCGCCGTTGGGTCGAATCGAGAGGAGTGGCAGATGCAGAACATCTTGGTTCCACCGTCATCGCCTCCGCCAGGCGTCCACGAATCCTCCGTGAACGAATTCGAAACGAGTTGCCAACCTGGAATGCAACAAAGGTGCGTGCAACGACCGAAGACCATCACCAAGTCATCCGAGGGCATCAAACGTGGGTCGGCTTCAGCCAAATCTTCGAAGTGACCGACATACTTGCCGGTCTCGTCATAGCCCTCCATGAACTGGAAGCGGGCTTTGCCGTTGGATTCAGGCGTCCCTGCGTACTTTGAGTGCTCGACATAATTGACGACCACGGGCACACCGTTCCAAACGCCTGCGGCGCCTGCGGTCCCGGTTGCCGATTTTGCCGCCTCTGCGACAAAGTCTGCTTTGGTCATGGGCTGGAGGTGTTTTGCACCGTACCATGCTTCATCTTCACGCCCTTTTGCCCAAAATTGCACGGCGAGGTCACCGCCGCCGCCACCGCCAGGTGGCAGGAGAATCGCAGCAAAGCCGAGCACACCCAACGAAGCGGTGAGGACACCCGCAGCGGTGTTGAATCCGTAGCGAAGGAATTGACGGCGGTTGATGGTGGTGGCGCCGCCTGCAACAGCATCGGCTCCATCGGACGGGGCAGGTTTGAGATCGTATTCACGCGCCATGTTGCATCACCACTTATACTCCCGCCAATCCTTTTGATGTTCAGGAATGAACTTGTTTTGAGCGTACTTCACAATGATGGTATTGGGCAAGATGTACTTCAGGTAAATGATGCCCACCATGATGAGTGTGGTCAAGGTCATGGCCAGGTGGAAGGAGAGCTGTTGCTGGTCCCATCCGTTTGCGAGCCCATAGATCATGGAGAAACTCCAGTAGCAGATCCAGAACAATCCCCAAGCGAAGAAGAACATGGTGAGGTAAGAAGCACCAGATGGTGCCAAAGAAGCGCTGACAATGGTGCCTGGCTCGGCGACGTTGAACACACCGTGATCGATGGCCGAAGTCATTTGTTCTTCGGTCAACTCCGCACCTTCGAGTGCAGTTCGGGCATCGTCGACGGATATCGAACCGTCAGCGACACCTCGCAGAAGGGTGGTGATCGTGTCGTCCATCATTGATCACCTCGTCGCATCAATTTGTATCGCAGACGGAGTTGATTGCTGCGACCTTCGTACGATGTGGAGAAGCCGTAGCGAAGAAGGAGACCTGCGAAGATGACCACGCCAATCACCGCACCAAAGCCCAAAAGACCGAGCCAGTGAGCTCGGAGTTTGGCGCCCATGTGGTGAAGGTCAACGCCGTGATGCGCTGGTTCGGGAGGGCTGACGTTTCCGTCGCCTGCAAACAGCGTCCGAGTCCCCATGGCGGTGGACGCCTCATCGCCTTCACTGAGCGCAAAATTGAGTTGATTCCAACGGTCTTCAACGCCGGGAATTTGGTCGCCGTTAACGGAATTACCGACGATCCAGAAGTTGACCGTCCCCTCACCGGCCTCCGCAGGTGCAATCCATTCAAAGGTCCAAGCACGGTCTTCGGTAGCGCTGGAGGCTTCGGTGTGCGTGAGCGTTTGCAGGTCGGCTTCGCCATCGATTTCCCAGTTCTGGGCCATGTCGCTGGCAAGGCTGCCCAAGGACACTCGCATGGAAAAGCCAGCGGTGTAGGTGCCTGTTGCAGGCGGCCCGCCAATGAGTTGAAGTTGAAGCGTGTAGGTCTCGCCGGGGACGTAAGCATAGGGCACGTCGTCAAGAATGACTTGAACGGCGTTGTCCGCTATTTCGTTGTGACAAAGGCACCCGGATTTTGCGACATCATCGATGTCGACTTGCCCCGTTGAGCCTTGGTGAGATTGAGCCCCACCAATGCCGCCGTGATAGGAGGAGGCAAGCGTTGGGAGAAGGAGAAGAATCCCCACCGCAGCGAGCAAGGTGATGCGGGATGTACGAGAAGATTTGTGCATGGCCTCACCCTTACATCCTTTCCGACTTGGAAGGACTCCTTAAACATTGCCAGCAAATCACCACATCAAGTGCGGCGCAGTATAGCGTTTTTTGAGAGAATTTTCAACACCAATCTATCACCAAACTGCGCCCGCCAGCAAACCGCCGAAGGAAGGGTTCATCATGGCTCGGCTTCTGCGCACCACGAGTGCCATGGCCAATCACCCGTTTGAGAACACCTACAACCTCTCTGAAAGCCAACTTCAATTGTTGGATGAAGCAGAAGATTTGATGATCAAAGGCGCCCTCGGTGCGGCAGAAAAAATTCTTCTCAGCATGCTCAAAGGAGACGAAGAATGCATTCCTGTCCTCTCCAACCTTGGCCACCTCTACGGGCGACACCTTTCGGAGTTTGAGACGGCCGTCGAATATTATGACCGAGTCCTTGCCATCGAGCCCGACAACGCATGGGCAAGGGATGCTCGACGTCGCTATTTGCGCTACATCGATTGACGGACACCAACACCAAAGTTCATGGAGATGCCACGCACCGTGGCTGGCATGGACGCTTCCAACATCCTCATTGCAGGAGTGGGGGGCATCGGATGTGCATGGGCTCATCAAGCCCATCAGCGGGCACAACACCATGCGCACCTCGTCCTCATCGATGCGGACGATGCCAGTTTTCAGAGCGGTGAAAACATCCACACACTTCGCCTTGGCCATGCACTCGACAGCGTTGGTTGTGCTGCCCTACCGCCGCTTGCAGAGCAGCGAATGCGTGGATTGAACACGCTGACGAATCAACTGCTTGCGGACACGGAACTCGTGATCTTGCTCACAGGACTCGGAGGTGGCGTCGGGACGGGAGCAGCCCAAGAATTCGCCCGCCAAGCAAGGCAATGCGGCGCCATTGTCCTCGCTGTCGCCGCACTCCCGTTCGAGGCACAACCCACCCGTCTCGAGTTGGCCAACGAGGGGCTTGACCGTCTGGAGCGAAATGCGCATGTGACCGTCCGTCTTTCGCTTGAACGTCTTGCCCGACAAGCCAGGGAACGTGGCCAACTTTGGCAAATGGGAGCAGAATGGATTGAAGACCTCGTCGACGGCTTGGTTCGAACGCTCATGAGCATGGGCCTCATCAACCTCGACCTGATGGATTTGCGAGCGATCGTCGACCAAGTGGGAGAGGCGACGATGTTGGTCGGCGTGGGAAGGCCAAACGACCCAAAGGGCATCCTCGAATCGGCGCTCAAAGCACCGCTTGCAGCGATGGATGTCGGTGGCGCAAAAGGGTGCCTCATTCAAGTTGAGGGAGGACAAGGCATGACGATCGGACAGGTCGATGCTGTGGCTGAATTGTTCACCAGTGCACTCGATGAAGACGCCCAAGTGATTTTGGGTGCCAGGGTGAGCGATGACTTGGAGGACACCATTCGAGTGGTAACATTGCTTTCGGGCATCCGCCCTGCTTAATCGAGCAATTCGATCTCGTCGTCCCAATCCACATCTTCGGTGGCGAGCACCTTTGGTTCACGCCATTCAACATCGGAGCCGATGGCGTCCTCCTTCGAAGAGGGCGCCTCTTCGACCTCGGATGCATCCGTCGGTTCGGTAGGGAGGGATTCACCAGCATCGGATTTATCATTGGAGACGGGGACAACCTTCTCCACGATGGCCTTGATGTTCGATGCCTGTTGTGTTGTTCGGAAGACGCCCTTGAGAACGGTGGGTTGCATCCACATGAAGGTCAACAACACGACAACGTGACCCGCCATCATGACGTTCTTGACATCATCAAGCACAACCGTGAGCATCGCCACGCTGCCCGCATAGGCGTATCCAAACGCGAGCCCAATGGGCAAGGCGTTGTCCAAACTCACCAATTTGAGCGGTGAGCGGAAGGACCGAGAGGTGAGCCCCCAAATCGCCATCAGTACGGTGAACACCATCAACACCAATTCCTCAAAGAAGAGCATCGGTCCACCGGGGGAGATGGCCCAGTGCCGCCATACCGTGAGCAAATGCCACGTCACCAGAAGTTGACTCAAAAAAAGCCACCGAACGGTGAATGAATGGAGGTCCTTCTTGAGAGAAGCCTGCTGCCGTAAATACCTCGTACGCCTCCAAGTAAGCAAAAACAAACCAAGCGCGATACCAAAGAAAATCACGTTTTCAAGGAGTGCTTCCATCCATCCCTTTGAGGTGGCCAAATATTCGAACAAAACGACCAGGATCCCTGCGAGAACGAGGATGAGAAGGCACGAAAAAATCCCAGAAGTAACGGTTCGACCTTGCGTTCGAGGAACAGCTTCGGGGAGTTTTTTGGCGGAGAGGGAGGAGAGAAAGCGGCCAAAACTCCGACCTTGAACAATGGCCCATACGACAAAACAGGACGACAGGACAACAGGGAGTGCATCTTTTGCATCACCTGCTGCATTCAATCCAGCCATACAAATCGCAGCGAACACCAGCGGTAGGAGGCAAATTCGGAACGAAAACAACAACCGCTTCCATCGAGGCGTGGTTTCTGCTTCGTCTCGTTGAGGTAATTGCGTCCAACCTCGTATCCGTTCGTTACCGCTGAGTAAACCTGTCAGTAGGTAGCCCCCAGAGAGCGAAAGAAAACCAATAGCACTCGCCACTTCGGAGCCAGCGTTCGCCATGAAATTGAGCACGATCGCAAAGGCGAAAATCAGCACCAAGTGCGGAAATGTTCGGGGACTGAGCAGAATACGGATGAGCGAAAGAAGTGAAGCGTCTTCCTCTTGCAACTCCGTGAGGAGGTCCTGCTCAACAGCCTCAACCGGTGCTTGCTCAACCTCCTCCATGGGATTTCCTGCATCCCGTGCGTTTTCATTCTATGGTCTACGCGTGGTGAAATCTCTTCAACATGGTCCCTCTCGCAGAAGCATGGCCAAACGGTTGACAAAGGCGTTGCGGGAGAAGCGACGCTGGGTCGGCGTATTGGTTCAACCCGAGATCACAACAAGGGAAAAAGCCGCCCAGGCCGTGGAAGACCTACGAATTCATCTTGATTTGGCCAGCCTCAAATTGATGGATTTCCGACCCGCCTCTGACCGAGAAGTAGGCGACCTGTCAAGCGACATCGCTGGCACTCATAGCGATGGAGGATTGGCCGTGCTCAAGGTACGTCTTTCCGATGTGATGGATTTGCGTCGCTGCATCGAGGGCGAAAAGGCGTTTGAGAAACACGGCATGCGTGGCCTTACGACCAGCGGAAAAATCCGTCTCGTACGTCAACGACTTGGATTGCCGAAACCCAATCGCCATCGCTGAGCGATGGAGGCCTTCTCGCCGAGAGCCTCAAGAGCCATACCCCCCACGCCCTGTCATGGGAGCAGGAGGCACGGCCCCAAAAATGAAGATGAGTGATGTCTTCATTTTGACTGGACTCACGGTGTTGCTGGGTGCGTTGTTCATGCATGCTTGGGTCACACCGATCAACCTCAACAGCGAGGACCCCCCGTACACCAATGGAGCCTCGTTGATGACCGATGACAAGGTCACCCTCAACATCATGGTGGAAAACGAAACCACCATTCGCGTCGTGTTCATGGATGAATCAAATTCGATTTTGAGCGCTGAATCCATCGTCATGGGGGCTGGAGATTCCGTTGAACGTGAATTCCTCGCTGACCAAGGTGGATTTTACACCTACGAAATTGACACCAAAGGCGTTGCAGCTACCCTCGATGTCGAGATTGACCGAAAACTCATGCTCGACATGCTGCCGTTCCCAATCGGCGCGTTCTTCCTCGCCTTTGGGCTGTATCAGCGCCAAATGCATACCGAGGAATCAGCGGAGGTCCTCGACGCCGAATTGGATGTTTGACCACGTCAATTCATCGGGGTCATCGACCAACACATGACCTTCACCAAGGAGTATTTGACCCTCCTGAGTCAGCCCATATGCATTGGTTGTTTTCTTTCTATAGAAAATTGGACCCAGTGAATTAACACCTTCGAGCACGGCTTGAACCCCTGCTTCGGCACGGTACCAACTCGGAAGTGAAACGGAAAGATGTGGGGCTTCGTAATGCGAAGCCACCATGGCGTGGATGGCACGATGAAGGTCTGCTGCTGTACCGTTCCAACCGATGGCATCCAATCCAGCATAGCGGGAGTCTGAGCAGGAAAGGTTCACGCCGATGCCACCGACGATTCGGGTCATCGCACCTTTGGTGGAGGCCTCGAAAAGGATCCCAGCGACCTTTTTCCATGGCGAGGATGCTTCGGTGCGAAGATACACATCGTTTGGCCATTTTAACGAAATGTGTTCTGCATACGCGGGGGCAAGGTGGCGAATCAGCCGAACCAGGCCAACGCCCACCACCACTTGGTCAAGTGGCTGATGGACAACAGATTCACCTTCTCCGACCACCCACGAAGCGAATAAGGCGCCTTCAAACGCCAACCATCTCCGTTGACGACGACCTCTCCCGTTTGTTTGCATGTCCGCACGGAGGGTTGCCCCGAAACCATCGGCTGACGCCATCAATTCGGTGTTGGTGCTATGAACCGTCTCAAGAACACGTTTTGGTGCATGTTCAAACGGACGCCAGACAGCAAGAACAGAGAGACATTCTCCGTCCTCAAACGTCAATTGCTCAGCAACCGTTGCACCAAGGCCAACTCGCCAAGCCTGAGCGAGGGCATCGTCGTTGGGGCCTTTCGAAGAGATCAGAAAAAAACCGACGCCCTGTTCTGCAAGGAGATGTCCTTGAACGATCAGATCAAGGGTTCGAGGAAACAGGCCAACCTCGTCGGTGTCGAGAAGTGAAGCCTCTTCCAGTGGCCCAAGTACCCCATCCGCTGTCGCGTTGGAAGAAAGATACGGCATGTTCCAAACCACGACATCGTAAGGTTGGGCACCACCCCATTGAATTGGCCCCCCGTCAACAGCCGGGCCTGGACCTCCTTCGTGGACGGTTGCCTGCAAACCTGCTGCATCGAAATGTGCACGCGTGCAGGAGACAGCATAAGGGTTGACATCACAGGCCACCACCTCGCACCCTTCACTTGCGGCGTACAACGAAAGGGCGCCACTCCCGCAACCGATTTCCATCAGCGTTTTCCCATGCTTCAATCCCGCGGATTGGAGCACCTTGGCCATGAGATCCGTGTCCTCTCGTGGCGGGTAAACCGTCGGTGGTAACCGAAGGGCGAAGGCGCGACCGTTGGGTGCCGTCCAGGTCCGTTCTTGAGCAGCACCGCGAAGGTACGAAACTTCACGCTCGGCATGCGTGGATAAGAAGGGGGGCTGCTCGTCCACAGGAGGGTGGAAATGCACCACAATGATGAGGGTATGCGTGCTGTGTGTTCAGAAAGTATGCGATTTTTCATTGTTTAAGCAGGTTTATGACGGATGATGTTGAGGGTCGTTTCATCCGAGCGGCTTCCATGCTCGCTCATGACCAGCCCGAAACGTATAAGAACACGAGGTAGGTCGGACGAAAAGCCCAAGTTGCTACATTGGGCCTGTAGCTCAGTCAGGTAGAGCGTCGGACTTTTAATCCGATGGTCGCGGGTTCGAACCCCGTCGGGCCCGCCTGA
>MDTE01037189.1_pt1 | contig 11493 bp, 17 predicted proteins | sample 811231 | NCBI WGS metagenome assembly MDTE01 (sample SAMN05326651, study PRJNA326480) | marine metagenome | isolation source: seawater | place: Indian Ocean: Red Sea | collected 2010
AATAGATGGTGAAACAAGTATAGCAGTAGAAAATCCAGATATCAAAGAAGAAAAGCAAGAAGAAAAGCAAGAAGAAAAAAGTGTTCCGCCTGAAAAAACTAGTAAACCAAAAAAAAGGCAACCTACAATTAAAATAACAAAGAAAAAGACAAAACTAAAATTAGTCGAAAAATCTGATGAATAAAGACAATAATATAAATTTTATAATATAATTAAAGCTTTTATATAACAGTATATTATTAATGAGTTATTTTCCGTTATCATTTATAAATCATCATAATTTTACAACAAAGTATATAAATGTAACCTATAATAATGAAGAAGACAATTTACCTCATGTATATATATCAAAAACAACTTATAATTATTTAAAAAATATTAAACAGGATATTGAGAAACACCAAATAGAATGGGATAATATAAAAAAATATGTTAATCCATATGAATATATACATACACAGATACCGGATTGTAAAAGTTCTGTATCTAAACTGCGACCCGTTTCTAGATCTTATTATAAAATGATTGAAATCACAAATTATTTAAGTATTTTATCTAACTATGAAGAAAATAGTATATCTACTTTTCATTTAGCTGAAGGACCGGGTGGATTTATAGAAGCTATAGCCTATTTAAGAGAAAAGAACCCGCATAATTCACGGGATAGTTATTATGGAATGACACTTATCAATGACGATGACAATAATGTACCTGGTTGGAAAAAAAAATATTTTGATAAAAATTCCGCTATTCATCTTATTAAGGGTGCTTCAGGTAACGGTGATTTATTAAATCCTGATAATTTACAATATTGTTATGAAAATTTCAACAATACGATGGATATTATTACAGGCGATGGGGGATTTGATTATTCTATAGATTTTAACAAGCAAGAACTTTCATCTGTTAAATTAATTTTAGCTCAAATATTTTTTGCAATTATAATGCAAAAAAAGGGTGGATCTTTTATTATTAAATTTTTTGATATTTTTTATAAACCTACATGCGACATGATATATTTGTTATCATGTTTTTACGAGAAAATATATATTATGAAACCGAATACAAGTAGATTTGCCAATTCTGAAAAATATATTATTTGCAAAAATTATAAAAATCCTACTCCAAAAAAAGACCTTTTAAATAAATTTAAACTAATTATATCAAATATTAGAAACTGTAGTTATATTACCCAAGTTTTAAATTTTAAACTACCTAATATTTTTATTCAAAAAATCGAAGAAATTAATTCTATATTAGGTCAACAACAGTTAGAATGTATTTTACATACTTTACAACTATTAGAGGGTCAAAATAATACAGATAAATTAGAACAACTTAAACAAACAAACGTTCAAAAATGTATAAACTGGTGTAGTAAATTTGGTATACCTTATCACAAAATAATACAACAAACAAATATATTTTTAGAAAAAGAATAAATTAATATATATTAATATTATTATATTTTAAATGGATAAAGGATTCGACATTAGAAATTATAACTTATTTGATATTTTAAATATATTAAATCTTCCTTATGAATTTCATACACAGCATTTAGCAGAACTTAAAAGTAAAGTTACGCAATTAAATCACCCAGGTGTATCTATAGAAACTTATAATTTTTATAAAAAAACTTATATTATTGTAACATGTATTCATAAATACCGAGAGAAAAAGCGAGAGTATGATATGGATTATTTTCCAGAAATAGAAGAAGATAAACTTCTTTACGATGATATATTAAAGATACCTGATTTTGAAAGATTGCAAAATTCAGATCAGATCCTTGAATTAGTTTTAAAAAATAATGAAAATTTAAAGATAAAAATAAATGATGATGTACCCCAAGAAATAACGGAAGGAATACGTAATCGATATGAACGAACAAAGGCAAGTCCCGCTCTTTCTACACCAGTTTTTTTAGCACCTGGTTCAGTGAATTCAATTAAAAGACAGGTACAGCTTAAAAATATATATTTAAATTCATGTTATAGAGATGAAACAAATACCCACTCCACATCTAGTGACTTTAGATATGTTATTCCGAGTGGTATTACAAATGTGGTATCTATGCAATTAACTTCTTTTGAATTACCGGATTCATGGTATTTATGTAAATCACTTCAATATACTGGAGAATCAACTACCTATACTATTCCTGATGGAAATTATACAAGAAGTAACATGGTAACTATGTTGGGTAATAGTAATACAGATGTAACTTTTACCATAGATGAAAATACTTTAAAAACATCGATAGAAAATACTACGGGCAATGACTATACAATTGTATTTTCAAGAAATGATAACGATAAAAAGAAAAGCCTTGGTTGGATTCTTGGTTTTAGAGAAGCTAGTTATACTATTGAAGATGGAGCTACAATAACTTCCGAAGGACTATTTGATGACGGTTCTAGAAGATATTTTTATTTTTGCATAAATGATTATCAAAATAATGTAAATGAAACAAATTCCATTTGTTTAGCTAATAATCTCTCCAACAAACATATATTAACTAAAATTTGTATTCAAGACACTAAAAACTTTATGAAAAGTCCGGTTGGAGCAAAGAGAAATTACAATGGACCGATTAATTTAAAACAATTAAATATACAGTTATTAGATAAACACGGTGACGTGATAGATTTAAATCACATGGATATAGGATTTACAATTCAATTAGAGTTGTTATACGAAAGAGACTTAATTGTTTAATTTAACTTTATTAAATTTTATTAAATTTTATTAAATTATATAAATAATGTATTATTACTTATATAATGAGCGAATGGAAATTATTTCAACCTGATTTTGAAAAACCGCATACAATAATTAAATTTGACGACGGTAATGATGATTATAAAAATGTTTCAAACACCTGGTATATATGTGGAACATGGAAAGAAAAAGTAAGACTAATCAATCAAGACAAAAAAACATATATTAATAGTATTTCTGCCTGGAAAATAATTAAAAATATTGATACCAATATGGGAGAATATACATTTCCCTAACAATAAAATTGAAATGAATTTCTTATCATTATATAAGAAAACAAAAATGGATGCTCTATGTAGCGATATACACAAAGATCTAGCAAGTTATTTATCTCTTAGTGATGCGGCTTTTCTTTCGACAGTTGATAATTATTTTAATAAAACAATAGATAGAAAAGATATTATTGAAAAACTAAAAAAGAAGTCTTGTGACAAATTATATAGCATAATCGATAACACATTTAATTGGTGCAATATTGAATTTATTAAAAATGATATAGAACCACGCAATGAAAACTGTGTAGAGGATAGAGTGGCTTATTTTAGCGACTATATAGATGAATTATCAAGGGAATTATTGATTGCATCAGATATCTACATGAGTAGAGAACGATGGAATAAAAGAAAAAAATGGTATAATGCAAGAATATGCAACTCTCATAGTTTATTTACAGAACCAACGAGACCACGCATACACAAAATACATAAAATATATAGGTATAGAATGGTAGGTACTATAAAATATGCCGTAAATAATTCTTTAGCTTTAAGAGCTTTAATTTATTAGCTGTAAATTATGTAATCCCGATAGCTTTAAACTAAATATAATTTCTTTTTGTGTTTCAGTTGGATAATCTTTTATATATTTTACTAGTACTTTATAATAATTATTTATAAAGAATAAACCCGTAATTTGATAAATATTCTCGACCCATTTTTTTGTTATATTTAAATTTATATTTGGTGAATGTTCTTTTTGTAACCACTCTTTATATAGTGGATACCATGTTTCTTTTAAATCAACATGATTTACTAAATCTACTAAACAAGCTAATTCAAACTCTCGCAGCAAATAGGTCATATATATGTTGATTTAATAAATAACTTAATTATTAAATCAATTTTATTATTCTTATTTAAAATTTCCACCTAGCACCACAATTTAAGCAATTTACAAAGGTTGTCATTGGTTCATCCGCAGATCTTGTCTGCAACTGATAATAACTACATTCATTTTTTTTACATTTGTAACACTTAAAGTCACTTGTCATCGCTTTTGGTGTATCAAACTTATTTTTATCACGCTCCTTTTTCTTTTCTATTAGTACATTCCATTTTTCAGGATTTATCTCTTGGTGTGTCATAAATGCTAATTCAGAAGGTTTAAGTTTTTTTTCTTTCATTTGAGAAACAAGTGTATCCGTGGTATTAATATTAAAGTAAATACTTCTTAATCGATCAATATACAACTGAACAAAATAAGGATTATCCCATTTTTTCACAACTGCCCGCAAACCTGCGTCTTTTATAGAATAATTATAAATTCCTTTCTCTAAATTTCTACTAATCTTTTCATCTTCAATCAACTTATTTAAGGTTTCTACTATATTTGCCCTAAAAATATCAGGCTCACTTATAGTGTGCATGTAAATTATTATTATTTATCGTTTTTAGTTTAAATCAATTTTTTAATTTATTCATCTTCATCAGAATATTCATATTCTTCATATCCTAATTCTGAACCATCATCACACCAGCTATTTTCACTATTATCATCTTGGTCTTCATCTTCATCATCTTCGTCGCTATCTGAATCTACTACAAAACCATCCTTTAAATAACCATTTTTTGTTTTCATTTCTTTTGGTACTTTTTCTAATTCATCTATTTCATTTTCATCTTCTTCGGCTGTTTTTGATAAATCTTCAAATCCTCCAAATAACTTTTCATATACTTTTTCCCATAAATCCAAAGATAAATCTTTAAAGTCATCATTATCCATTTTTGTAAGCAATACTGTTCCAAAATATAATTTTGTATCTATGGGAGGTGGAAGGTCATATTTATTTTCCATATTTGCACGCCCATCATCTTTTGCAAAACATTTAATGCTATGAGATGCGCCATCTATTTTTACATTCCAACAAGCTCGTTCTTCAAAATCTTTATCTGTCTTATAACCACATTTTTTATATAGTTCATTTTTTTTCAGTCCTCTTACGTTTGCTTCTTTTAAATTTCCACCTTTTTCGATTAATATTATCTTGACCATTATATTCATTTATTTAATCGGTTTAAATGGTTTAGATTAAATATTATAATATGAAAATAAACCTTATCGATCTACCTAAAAAAATAAATTTTAAAAAAATAAAAGCATATAATACACATACAACAACGCAAAAAAATATTTTATCAGACGAAGGTATTTTTATTTTATCTAATGATAATTTAAAAAAACTTGTATTTATAGACGAAAACTATAGCATAGTTACTATTCATAATAACCAACTTCTTTGTGATAATAGTAAAACCATATATAAAAAAATAATTAAATTACCTTTTCACTATAACGAAGAAGATGTAGTTATTAATAAATATTCTTTAAGAAAAAATTCACCTTTAACATTGCATATAGAAACAATAAATGATACTATTAAAGACGTTTACTTTACAACAAACGAAACAGACTTAACTAATTTTTCAATTAAAGAAGACATCATATTTTTTTTAGACACGTTTTAAATTTTTTCAATTAATATTTTAATATATATTATGTATTACATTTTAGAAACAGTTATATTATCTATTATTATTATTTTTACAATTCACTATTTATTTGACTATTTCAAAAATACGTTAACGATTTATAAAACAAATAATGTTTTACACAAACACAATGAAAAGTATCAAGAGATTTTAAATATAATGCAAAGTAATGCAAATACGCCTGAAAAACCATCTATGAAAGATGAATTAAAAAACTTTTTAAGAAATGCAGTAAAAGCCAATTAAGTAAAATTATATAAAGCGAATATCAAATATACTATAATGAATGTCTACAATAAAGAAGCTATATTGAAAAGATTTCCTGCTTTTGAACTTTCTTATGTAAAAACAATACATAATAAAGTTTATAGTGATATTGTTTTAGCAATACCATATGGAAGAAAATATTATGCATGGTTTTCATATTATAAAACGGATTATGTATGTTTTTTTTTAGAAATAGGAAGAAACAATGATATAACTAATATTTCAATCTATCCTGTATGTTTTAATAATAATTTAGCAACAAATACTGTGTTTTATGGAACATTTATTGAAAATCGCTTTTTTTTCATTGAAAACATCTATTATTACAAAAATACAAATGTTAGTTTTTACAATTTCAATAAGAAATTAAATCTTATCGGATATATCTTTGAAAATGAATTAAAGCAAACCATATTTACATCAAAAGATGTTTATTTTGGGTTACCTATTATTAAAAATACATTTAATGAGTTAATTAGTATTGCACCTCATTTAAATTATAAAATATATGCAATTCAATTTAGGAATTTATCTAAAGTACACGATGCAAGTAATTTAGTATACAAAAAGAATACAAACACAAAAGCATACTTCCAAGTAAGAGCTAATTTACAAAATGACATATATGATTTGTATTGTCTTGATGGCAATGATAATATCGTTTTCTTTTCTTATGCAGTCATTCCGAATTATAATACAAGTGTAATAATGAATAATTTATTTAGAAATATCAAAGAAAATCAAAATCTGGATGCACTAGAAGAAAGTGACGACGAAGAAGACTTTGAAAATATTAACGAAGATAAGTATATTAGTTTAAATACAGTTAAAACCATGGAATGTTCGTTTAATACACAACATAGTAAATGGTATCCTGTTAAAGTAGTAAATCATCCTATTTCAAAGAAAAAAGACATTATTAACATGGAAAAATTAATATAATATTTATCTAGTATATATGAGTAATTTACAAACAAATCATTTGTTTGGTAGTCAACAGGGATCCGTAACTGGTTGCGGTTCATGTAACTCCATGTCTGGAGGGAAAAAAACAATGAAAAAATGGAAAAAAAGTAAAGGTAAAAGTCGTCGAGGTGGTTGTTTAACATGTGGATGCACGAGCTCTAAACCAAAACCTAAAAGAAAGAAAGGAAAGAAAGGAAAGAAATCAAAGAAAGGCGGTGGAAGAACACGTAAATTAAAAAAAAAAAGAAAAACTAAAGATTGCTACAGACCGTACAATTAATTCATATAATTTATTTTATTTATATAAATTATATGAACTCTACATTTGATTTAAAATACTTATTATTACCAATAGGTTTTATCATTCATGCAATAGCCATTTCTATATCTGGATTTTTGGTTCTTTTTTGCAATGACATAAATATAATAGCTATAGTAACTTTTTTGGTATTTATAGTTTTTGTACAAACATTAGTATATGGATGCTTACTTAATAAACTTGAAAATAATGCTACAATGGGATTATTAGTAGACTATGGTAAAAAAATCTTAAAATTAAAAGGACGTAAAGAAGATTTAATAGACGATCTGCCAAAAATATTAGTAGGTATAACCTTAGGTGCTTATTTACTTAAGTTAACTATATTAGTACTATTTTCATATCAAAATATTAAATTTATTGAAGCGGGTATGATTAGCTTTATGTATTTACGGTTTAATGATTCTTTAAAGAAATTTAGATACGTATATAACCAAATAATAAGCTAGTAAGGCAGGTATAGCTTCATGGATAATAGATATTTTATCATATTTTACATCATATTTTCTTGTATTAAATATTATGTCAAATAGTTCAGGACTAAAATTATGAAACGGAGACTCATGATGAACCTTATGATATTTATTTTCAGTTAGTACACTATAATAAAATATATGAATACCTATGTATAAAAACGCGGAATACAGTATCACTTTTAAATTGAAAATTCTTACACCAGTAACCATTTGTGCTATATGTAATGCGTAAAATCCCATAAAATTATTAAATGATTCTATCATTAATTCAAACCACCTTGGTACATTTTTAAATTTGGAATGATGTAAACTTACATGAGTATTTAAAATATTTAATGGATATTGTAACGAGATATGGTGTGCATAAACATGACCCATATAACTCCAATAAAATAAGAATAATGATTGTATTACTGCGCTAGCATATCCATCTTCTTTACCAATTAACATGATAGGAAATATAATCCATATTATAGCTAGTATAATTAACGTAAAGATTCGTTCATTGTTCATTATATATACCTCTATAAAATATTTTATAGTTCCGATTTATCTAATACAGTTTCTTTCATTATTGTTTTTATCACGCGGTTCTTTGAATCATCTGAATCTAAATCATCACCCATCACTGTTTTTACTAAATCCAAATACTCCGCCTTACCTTCTTCTGTATCCTTCCAATCTGGGTTTTTTTTTAACCATTTAGTTATTGCCTTCTGTTGTTTCTTTACAACATCGTCTATACTATTTTTTATTTTATCTGGTTTTTCTTCTTTCTCCCAGGAATCATTTTCCTTTATATACATGGTTTCTCGTTTAGGATCAGTACAATGGATTGGTCGCTCACATATTTGCAATTGTTTCAATCCATTCACCATAACCGATGAAACACCTTCGATAAGCCCGTTATGATTTGTATAAGTTAGATCTTCTATCTCTATCTGGAGAGATTTAATGAAATCACTCATATTAATCGCATTTTTACAATCCTCATTTAAAAATACATTTATGTTGAAATTGTTCGTTGTTCCTACTTTTGGAACCATTTCATGTATAATTTTCTGTTGATTATCTATTGTCTCTATAAGTTTGTTTTGATTATGCAACACATCATTTATTTTTTCCATGCTATTTTTCACTACAGAAATTAATTCTTGTTGATTCATCCCTTCAAAATTTTTATTCGCGTTTTTTTCTTCGTCTTTTTTTGGCTCATTTTTGAAAAAGCATATTTTTTTATGCTTCCATAACCCTGATCTACTTTTAAACTCCATACTACACATTTCACACTTCATTATACTAGGGGCATATTTTTTGTTTCCAGATGTTTCCTCGTTGTGTTTACGTGTGGCTATATGTTGCTTCCAACAACTTTTCTTATCTGTTTTGTAGTTACATTTTTCACAAAAAAATTTAAAAGCATATTTTTTTGTTTCCATTTTTACTATATATAGGAAACATAAAAATATGCTCCTAAATTGTTTTTCCTTGTTTTTTTTTTCGAAAAAAAACATATGTAGTAAACTTTGAAAATTTATAATTTTTAATTTAAACCATAATGTAGTGATGTGTTTTTTTTTATTTTTTTTCAAAAGTGTTTTTGCCATATTTCAGCTTTTTTTATGTCCAAATTCGGATTTCTCAAAAAACTTTTGAAATTTTTTTTTTTTTTTAAAAGGTATAATTTTATAAAATCCCCTTGCTTGTAAAGGAAGTACCGCACCCACATTTTGCATCAGCCATAGGGTTTTCGAAGTGAAATGTTTCTCCCATAATATCTTTTTTCCAATCTATGTGAGTACCCAATAAGTGTAAAAGACTTCTATGACATACTTGTAAATCATACCCAGGCCTTTGAATAATAGTATCTAATTTGTGTGGTATATCATTTGTGGGTTCAAATTTATAGTTAAATCCGTTGCATCCTCCTCCTTTTACATAAAATAATATTGAATTGCAATCATTACTTATAGCAATATCTTTTAATCTACTGCAAGCTGCTTTGGACAAAGTTATAACTTGTTTTTTCATATAATAATAATAGATGATTATTATTATACAATTTTAATAATTAACTTCTTAGTGATGGATTGATACATATATCACGAGATGGGAAAATATCACCTGAAATACAAACATCATTCTCATCTACTTTCATACACGAACGAATACCTTTATGTTTTCCTATAAAACAGTAACCCGACTTGTCCTTTGATTTTTTTTGTTGTATTTCACTTTCTTGTTCATCTGGTTGAGGTGTTTGGTAATTTTTTTTATTGTTTTCTAATTTTTTTTTAAGTATTTTAAAATCAGTTTCATCTGTATTAGTAAGATCTTGGGCTAAGTTAATACTGCTAACAGTAGCATCTTTTCCAATATCTACAACCTCTTTTGTTACATTACTTGTTACATCAACGGCAGCGGTAGCACCTTTAGCAGTAACATTTGCTGCAGCTTTAGTACCTTCAGCTAGAGTATATCCAAATAATCCAGCTATTTTTTTAAAGATTGGTCTAAAAAAGTCAGCTACAGCCTCCGTATAGATACCTAAATATAAAATAACATTAACCCCTAAAATTGCTAATACAACTAATCCAATTCCATAAGTCATAATTTTACTATCTGGCTTTGTTTTTTTTGTACTGTCTACTAAATTAATAGTTTCTGTAAGCTTTTTTGAAACCGGTGTAAAAGTCTTAGAATTTGGTGTCATTCTTCTAACATAAGATCTAGTTTTAGAATTCATATATAAATAAACCTATATTTTATTAATGATTAATAAATGAATTTAATTTATCAAGTTTTTCAATAGTTTTTTCAAGATTTGATCTACCGTTTACATTTTTAAATAAGTAATCTGTTTTTGGGGCATGTTCACTTTTTTTAACTTTTTTATATAATACATTAATTTTAGGCAACATAGTTTTAATAATAGATTTATCTGGCATTAATTCAATATTTAAATCTACATTTTCTGTTACAATTTCAACTGCAAAGTATAGTAGATATCTTCTCTTTTTTTTTGATGAGAAATTATATTTAATCATAAATAACGATAATAAGTTATTTAATATCTTGACAATAATCTCTCCAGATGCATGTTCAAAAAGTATATCCCATACAATCCAAATAACATCTTTTGCAAACTTGTCTTCTACATTGACAAAACTTCTGTATTCACAATTTAAAATCTCCTTTTTTTTTCTACACATGCTATCAAATTCCATAATCCATTCTATCCACCAACATGATAATAAAGTATTTTTGCTTTCAACATTATAAACCAATTCATTAATAGCAATAAATAACTCTTTTGGATCACCTGATTTTTGTATTTTTGTAGCGAATGATATATTTGGTGCCTTTACTTTAGAAGATAATGACAACATATCAAACTCTTCTTTTTTTATTTTAATGTTTTCAAAACTAGGTTTCTTGTTAGATATACATAAAACAATTATTATTTCAGCAAATAAAGTTCTTATTTTTTGATTATTTCTTAGTGCAATTTCATTGCCGGTGTAGCCATTATTAATAATTTCTTTAAATGCAGAAAATCTCATATTTAAATAAACAGGTAATTTAGGATTACCTAAATGAATATTTTTGCAAGTAATTAATATTATATTGTCCCATAATTCTATGTAATGTCCCGCACATATTAATTCAATGGACCAGTTTAATGCTTCTTCTATTCTATTATTATTTATGGATTTCAAAAGTTCTTTTCTTACATCTGCTTTTTTATAAGATGAAAATGATATTCCAGAAAAATCTTTAGGTAATCTTGTATCATTAATATCGACATTCATTATAATTTTAATTAATACAAAAAAAATAACAATAATACATATAAAGAATGTTAAAAAAAATAAATATACCATCTTTTAAAGAAATTTCAAATGTATTTTCA
>MDTE01040962.1_pt1 | contig 11493 bp, 9 predicted proteins | sample 811231 | NCBI WGS metagenome assembly MDTE01 (sample SAMN05326651, study PRJNA326480) | marine metagenome | isolation source: seawater | place: Indian Ocean: Red Sea | collected 2010
CTGCGAAGGGAACGCGTTCACCAGTTCCAACGCGTCACTCTCCCCGCCGTACCCCGGGGCTCCGTCCAGGGCGTCGTGTACCATCTTGGTAATCTCCCCCCGCGTGGGTTCCCACATCCAGAGGTCCGTGCGTCCGTTTCGCGTCAGCGGCGCGTAGAGCACGCTCGGGTCGTTGGCGGTGACGACGATGGGAACTCGTCGGCACGTCGCTCGGTCGTCGCTCCTCCACTCGCCGCCCACGCTCACGCGGTTGGGCTCGTCGCACAGGTTCATCAGCGTCGCCTGCGCGATCTGGTTGTTGACGGTCGACTTGTCGTCCTTGAACCGTCCCACGCCCGCGTCCACGTCGTTGACGATGAGGCAGGTTGGCGCGCCGGACGTGGACATGTGCTTGCCGGCGGTGAGGTACCTGCGCCGCAGCATCGCGCCGGGCTCGCCCGCGGTGGGATCCTCCAGTTCTCCGGCCGATACCACGACGGGAAACACGCCGAGTCTCTTGCAGCAAAGCTCGAGGTTGAAGGATTTGCCGCAACCCTTCCCACCCCAGACGCAGAGTATGAGCGGCACGGAACCGAGGTTGGCGCCCCCATCGATCAAGAGGTTCTTGGCGATGTGGGTTGCGAACCTGTCCAAGAACCTTTCGGGTATATGGTAGCTCGAGTGGTCCTTGATATCTCCGAATTGCTTGATCTCGCCCCTGGCCCTCAAGTCCCCAGTGGCCACGTCCGCGTCGACCCCCAAGATGCTGCCCGTGAAGAGTTCCTCCCGAACGCCAGAGGCTTGGGACAGTATGTAGTCTTGTCCACCGAGGGCATCCGTGCGCTCCTCCCGAGCCCGAACCGCGACGACTCGAGAGCGCAACCGTCCCGACCTCACAACCCCGGGTCGAATGACCACGGGAGACGCGGCCGCCACCGCCCGCATCGTTGCGGGTTATGACATACTGCCAAGTGGAAAAGAAGGATAGGCGATAGGCCTGCGAGCTCCTCCCGAACAGGTGCCGAACTAACGGAAAATCGGCGCAGTCTATCCTCTCACAACCGGTGCACCGCCATCCGGGCAAGCACTCGAGCGGACCTTTCGTTCCGTCTCAAAGGCTCCAAATGATGAGTGCGTGCGCGATCCGCGCGTGCCCCGGCGCCGTCGCGCTTCGCCGCGTCGCTCCCGGCCGAAGGGATTCGAAGGCGGGCCACGCTGTCCTCAAGCCGTTCCGCGCTAAACGCGCGACCCTGAGACGCGCGGTCGTCGCCGAGGAGGCTGCGGACGACGAGGCCGAGATCACGCTGAGCGAGAGCTTCGATGACGACGACCTCCCCTTCGACCTCGACGAGTACAAGGCTGTGGTCAAGCTCCTGGTCACCTTCCTGGAGCCGGACTGGGTTAATCCGTGGCAGACCAAGACCGCGCAGAGGAGCACGGGATCCGGTGCGGTGATCCGGCGCGACGCCGACGGCGGCGGCCTCATCCTCACCGCCGCGCACGTCATCGCCAACTCCACCTACATCCAGGTCCAGCTCGCCAACTCCCCGGAGAAGGTCCCCGCGCGCGTGGTGTCGGTGCTGCACGAAGTTGACCTCGCGCTCGTCGCCGTCGACGAGGGCCTGGACGGCGTGGACCCCGTGCCGCTGCCGCAGGGGAAGGCGGTGCGTCTGCCCAAGCTGAGGGAGAAGGTGTACGTGCTCGGGTTCCCGGTTGGTGGGAACGACCTGAGCATCACCGAGGGCGTGGTGTCCCGAGTGGAGGTTCAGTCCTACTCGCACTCGCACGCGAGGGCCCTGGCGGTGACGGTGGACGCCGCCATCAACTCGGGGAACAGCGGCGGGCCCGTGCTGAGCCAGAGCACGGGCGGGCTGGTGGGCGTCGCGTTCCAGGGGTACGCCGGGAGCTCGGTGGAGAATCAGGGTCACATGGTCCCGGCGCCGGTCATAGACAGGTTCCTGCGGGGCATCGACGACGACGACGACGCCGAGGAGCAGCCGCCGCCCAACCTGCCCTCCCTCGGGGTGCACCTGCAGCTGCTGCAGTCCCCGTCGCTGAGGAAGTACCTCAAGATGAAGGACACCGACACCGGGGTGATGGTAACGCACGTGGAACACGGGAGCAGCGCGGAGGGGTCGCTCATCCCCGGGGACGTGCTCCTCGAGGTTGACGGCGTCAAGCTGGCCAACGACGGGAGCGCCGTGTTCCTGGGCCAGAGGCTGGCCATGGTGGCCATCCTCCAGGCGAGGTACGTGGGGGACGCGGTTCCCATCCGTCTGCTAAGGGAGGGCGTGGAGATGACCATCGACGTGACGCTCAAGACACTGCACCAGCTCGTGCCCAGGGGTCAGTACGACGTGCGACCGCCGTTTGTGATTGTCGGCGGCCTCCTGTTCCAGCCCCTCTCGCTCGAGTACCTGCAGAGCTGGGGCGGCGATCTCAAGGACGCCCCCACGCACCTGGTGGAGCAGTACTACGACGGCATCAGCGGGCCGGACAAGAAGGAGGTGGTGGTCCTGTCGCAAGTGCTGTCCGATGAGGCCAACATAGGCTTTACCTTCGACAGCGTCGGCCTGGACTACGTCAAGACCGTCAACGGGGCGCCGGTGGCTGACATGCATCGCTTCGTCGCCGCCATCAAGAAATCCATCAAGGCAGGGGACGAGTTCATCAAACTGGAGGTGACACGCGGAAACGTGCCCAACATCGTGGTCCTGGAGACCTCCAAGCTCAAGCAGGCGGACGCGACCATCAGGGACAGGTACCAGATACCCCTGCGCCACAGCTCCCACTTTGAAGACGTGCACGATAGTCTTTGACATTTTATTATTGATTTGACGACATTGTCGATAGATTACACAGCGCAGACGAGAGGTCGGCGCGTCAAGGTTGGCCTCGAGATTCGAGGTCTTTGTGCTAAAAGAAAAACTTCGGGCGCGGCGCGCCAGGCGGTCACCACATCACGCGGAGGCGGTCGCGTTGTCCAACCCAACCTCGGAAAGTCTCGGACACTTCGCCCTCAGCTCCTCCACAGCCGCTTGCGACACGCGATTACACCCCTTCAGCGCCAGCGTGGTGAGGTTCGATAGCCGCGAGAGCTGCGTCACGCCTTCGCTGGATATCCTGCTGTACTGCAAGTTGAGCGAACCCAGCTCGTCGAGTTGCAGGAGAAACGGAACCGCCGCGTCGGAGATGCGAAAGTTTTGGCCCAGGTTCAGGAGCGTCAACTCCCTGCACGCGTCGCCGATGTGTTTGACACCCGCGTCCGTTATACCCCCTCCACACAGCTCGAGCGTCTTGAGCCGCGGCATGTGGCGCAGATGTTTCGCGCCCTCGTCCGTTATCCTCGCCCCGAACAGGTCCAGCTCCTCCATGTCCTTCAGCTTGGCGAGGTAACCGAGGCCCTCGTCGGTGACCATCCTCGTGTCCAGCGAGAGGGATCGAATGGACGTCGCGTTCTCCAGGTACATCACGCCGTCGTCCGACACGTTGCTGTAGCTCAGGTTGACCCTACGCAGCCCAGTGAGCTTTGAGATGCGCTTCAGACCCAGGTTACCCACGGCGGTGTCGCTCAGGTTGACGTCCTCGAGGTTGGGCCACTCGGCGAGCGCCTTACACGCGTCGTCCCCAACCTGACACGAGTCCAGGTCAATCACGCGGAGCTTAACGAGCGGCGCGAGGTGCTGCACACCCTCGTCGGTCACCGATGAGTACCCGAGGTTTAGAACCTCGAGTTTCGCCAGCGACGCGAGCCGTCTGACCCCGCCGTCCCCGACCCTGCACCACTCGAGCGAGAGTTCCTTGAGCGCTGTCAAGCCACCGAGTAGAAAACACGCTCCATCCGTGATTCTGCAACCCGCGAGGTTGAGCGTCTCCAGAGCCGACAGCGAGCCGATGGTGGCCACTCCTTGGTCGTCCACCTTGGTCCTCGCCAGGTTCAGATGCTTCAGCTTCTTCAGACCCCTCAGAGAGGACACGTCGTTCGAGTCGACGTTGTTACACCACCCGGCGTCCAGCCGCTCCAACTCGGTCAAACCGCTGAGGTACACCAGCCCGTTCGTCAGGCCGTTGCACCGCTCCAGGTTGACGTACCTCAGTTTCGTCGCGCCGGAGACGTACCTGAGACCGGACCCCGTGATTCCGTCGCAACCCGCGCACGCCAGGCGTCGTAACCGGGACATGGACGCCACCGCCGCGAGGGCGTCGTCGTTGACGCCGGGGCATTCGCTCACGTCCAGGGACTCGAGCTCGACGCACGCGGACAGGGCGTTGAAGCCGTCGGGGGTGAGCGCCGCGCACCCGGACAGGTTGACGGAGGATAGGTTCGGCGCGGAGGCGGCCAGAACCGCGAGCCAGTCGTCGGTCAAGCCCGGGTACGACCGAAGGTTGGCCTCCGTCAGGTGGCACCCGATGAAATCGCCAGTCACCCGCGCGGTCAGCCGGCGCGTTTGGACCAGGTCCTCGAAGACCCGCTGGCTCAGGTCCGACGGGAGGACGCTCAGGTCGACGCGCGATACGTCGCCCTCGTCGTCCGTGTCGATGTTCTCGATGTCGCCTTCGTCCTCATCGCGCTCGTGCCAACCCTCCAGGCTCTGTGCCACGCATCGCACCGAGCAGGCGAGCAGGGTGTCGGGCGGGGGCAGCAGCGAGTCCAAAAACTCGGGCGATGACGACGACGGGTCCCTCACCCGCTTGACCGCGGGGGTCCTGGGTCGCGGCCGACGCAGCGCCCGGTTCGGACGGTCACTATTGTTGTTGTCGTTGTTCCTATTGTTCCTGGAGCACACGGCACCCTGCGGGGACGAGAGGGCGTGAGATGGGGGGGGGAGGTGGGGTCAGCAGGAGCGGTTTCGTGGGGGGGCGAGCCCCTCTTCGCGACCGGGAAACACGCTCTAACAATGTCGAAAATGACGACCCCTTCGGCGGGAGGGCTCGTGCGCACCATCTCTCTCCGCCGCTTCGAACGCTCGCGTCAGACGCAGTTTGACATCGTCCTCAGCCTCTCCGTCGGCCTGACGCGTCCCCTCGGCTCGTCTCCCGGCCGCACGCTCGGTTCAGTGGCGGCCGTCCCCGGGTTGAGTGGGGGGCTGCAACGAGAAAGGCTAAAAGCTGACTTGGATTTCGCGCGTTGCTCCCATCCGCTCGATCCGTTTTCGCGGTTCAAGGGAGGTGCCAGGGTCGGGCTCCTCATCCGAGGCGATTGCCGGGCCAGATCTCACCAGGTCCCTTCGAAGTTGAACCAGCCAGGGCACCTCGCCTCGCCGCCGCGCCAGAGAGGACCCGAGCGGTGGCGCCGCAACTGCGCGGCCGAAGATCGGAGCGTTCGGCCACATGAATAAGCTGAACCGGGCACAGAAGGACAAGGTCCGTCGGTTCGCCGCGGTCGCGGACGCGGACGAGGAGGTGGCGCTCAAGATCCTGAAAGATGCGCGGTGGGACCTGGAGGTTGGCTTGGAGATGTTCTTCACCTCCCCGGTGGGCTCTCTTGGTGGGTCGACGAATCCCGAGCAGGTCGAGGCGACGTACGCTACTTACCGTGCGGATGACGATGACGAGGAAATGGTGGGCGCTGAGGGCATCGAGCGCTTCTGCGAGGACATAGGCATCGACGCGATGGACCCGGTGATCTTGGTCGTGTCCCTCAAGATGGGCGCGCAGACTATGGGCAAGTACACCAAGGAGGAGTTCACCTCCGGCCTGAGGCGGATGGGCGCGGATACCGCCGCGAAGATCAAGTCCAAGATCCCAGAGCTGAGAAAGGAGCTGGAGGACGAGAGGGGATTCAAGGAAGTGTACGAGTTCTCGTTCGGATTCGCCAAGGAACCCAACCAAAAGAGCCTGCCCCTCGAGATTGCGTGCGCAATGTGGAAGGTGCTGTTGACGGGGAAGTGGGCGCTGGTGGACGAGTGGTGCGAGTTCCTGGAGAAGGACCACGGCAAGCCCATAACGCACGACACGTGGAGCCAGGCGCTGGAGTTCTCCAGGCAGATCGGACCGGACCTGGAGGGGTACGATCCGGCTGGCGCGTGGCCGTACCTCATCGACGAGTTTGTGGAGCACAAGATGGCGTCCGCCGCACAAGAGGGGGGCGAGAACGGCGGGGACTGACGCCTCGAGACGCACGCGCGCGCGATGTTGGATCACGTAAATAACGCCCAAGCCGTCACTCAAAATGTCGCCTGATTCGTCACTCGTCGCTGGCGGAGGCCCTCGCCGCCGCCGCCGCCCCCGTTTGTAGTTGTCTCGCCGCCCTCCGAGTCGGCGCTGAGCCTGGACGGGGTGGGACCCGCGGAGACGGCCTCGTCGTCCGAGCTGGTGGTGAGACCCATCCCGTCGAAGAAGGGATCCAGCCGCTGCTTGCCGTCCGCGGCGCTCGCCCTGCGAACAACCTCGCCGGCGAAGCTGGTGGGCACCCGCACGACCCCGGCGGCTGCGGCTGCGGCAAAGACGAGCAAAGCGGCGGCGCACAGGTACCCCCACGTGACCAGCACCATCACCGCGAAGGAACTCGCCGGGTAGTGGTACAGGAACCTGGTGAGCGCTGACATGTCCATCCTCAGGTCCGCGTGCGCCCTCCACATCTGCGGCACCGCGTTCGGCCCGCCGCCCGCGCGAGGCACGACCGTCACCCTCACCCCCGCAAACGGCCGCGTGAGCCGCTCGCTCACCCCCTCGAACATCGGCAGCGTCACCGTCCTCACCTCCTCGACCAGACCCAAGGCGTGGAGCGGCCACGACACGAGCAGCCTCAGCAGCCTCACCTCCGTGCCAGTGTGCGCCAGCATCGCCGGCCTCGTGGCGTTCGCGATCACCTCCCCCCGCGCGGTGAGCAGCTCGGCTCGCACCTGGAACACGCCCGCGTCGACGTTGTGCGTCGTCTCCGGGAGCGTCAGCGACACGGACACGTCGAATCTCTGCCCGGGGGTCAGCACCCTGGACGATGTCAGCGCTGCGTCGGTGATGAGCTTGGGGTTGTCGTACAGCGCGAGCGCCTTGGTCTCCTTGGCGCCCAGGAAGGAGCTCACGGCGGTGGGCGCGGCGGAGACGTAATCAAACACCAGCTCCTGCCTCGTGGACGCCGGGGTGGTGGGCACGACCAGGATCCTGAACACCACGACGAGCGCGAGGGAGAGGAAGAGGAGCAGGATGGACACGGAGATGGCCACCGCGGTCATGATCGCCGCCGTGGTCGCCAACGCGAGAAGCTGAGAAGAGAGGGTGAGATGCGCGGTGGTTCGGTCAGCGTCTGCGAGGAGGCGGAGGGACCGTCGGTTCGAGGAATAAATTGCCGGGCGCGTGCGGACGGTGCGTTGTCAGGGGCTCACCTTCTCGCGGACGATCTCCCACTGGCCCTCCATTACCGCGGTGAATAGGGATGGATCGGGAGTGACCGAACCGCCGCGATACGTGCGATTCATGGCGAACCCCCACGCGCGCCTCGCAGCGATCCCGTGGCTTCAAGATTGTGGCTCGGATTGCTCAAGGCTTGCTGAGGTGGCTTCCACGCTTCGACTAGGCTCGACGAGTGCGGAAATCGAACTGAAAAGACACTGACTCGAAAAAACAAAAGTAACAGTTAATGGTTAACATCGTATGGTTTACAGTTAGAGTAACATCAAAAAATGAAACGGACGCTAGACGCGCCAGTTTTCCAAAACGCGGCGGGGAGATCCGTCCTCTCACGCACTTAGCAGGGGGCTTCATCGTCCTCGACGCGTGCGGCGACGCGGTGAGATAGCTAGAGAGCTCGGCGTCGGATCGGTGTCGATCCGGCGGTTGGAGTTTGGGACCCGCGCCGGGAACCAGTGATGGCGCGCGATGACGTGTTGCCGACCCACGTCGGCGCGGGGGGCGCTCCCGTGAGCGCCTGGTCTTCGAGGCCCAACTCCACGCCGTCTCGATCTGCGGGTGGATTCATCAACCCCGTCGCGTCCACCTCATCACACTTCGCACCCCCGTCGCTCGAGGTGCGCGCAGTCCCGCCGAGACCCGCGTCGAAGCCCCGCACGCTCGTTAACAAAACCTAACCGATTTCGATCCGTCGTCCCATCGACGAGCTGACCTCCTTCCTCTCCACCCACGTCCGCAGGGACTGTCGATATCTGACGATGCATCCAGCGCAGCGCATGGAGTGGACACGCGCGTCGCCGCCACGTGCTCGGCGTTCCCGAGGACCAAGGCACTCGCTAACGCGGGCAGTCTGCCGCTGGGCGCGCTGGTGTCTCCCTTTGCCCCCCCCGCGGTTGGCGCCCCGGCCGAGGACCCGCCGCTGCGCAGGGACCCGGCGAGGTGCGCGCGGTGCGTCGCGTTCGTGTCCCCGTTCTGCGCGGTGGACACGGCCAACGGCATGTGGAGGTGCTGCTTCTGCGGTTGCGATAACTCCGACGCGATGTTTGCGGTTGGCGCATCCGGCGCGGCGGCTGGCTTCCCGGAGTTGACGCGCCTCGACGTCGAGTACCTCACGGACGCGGCGGCGGGAACGGCCGTGGGAACCGGCGGTGACGTGAGTGCCCTCGTTGGAACCGGCGGTGACGTGAGTGACCTCGGGAGCGCCTCGGGCGCGGGTTCCGCCTCGACGCCCGCGGTGGTGTTTGTGGTGGACGAGTCGATGGACGACGACGAGTGCGCCTCGTTGCGCCGGTCGCTGCTCCGGTGCGTTCGGGGCGCGGATCCCTCGACGCGAGTGGGATTTTTGACGTACGCCGCCGCCGTCGCCGCGTACGACCTCTCGGTCACCACGGGGTTGGCGGCGGCGGAGGTGCTCCCGGGAAGTAGGTCACCGACGCCCGAGGACGTCGAGGACCTGGTCGGGGATGGTCGAATGTACGTCGCGCCGCTGAGCGAATGCGCCGACGCGATCGACGCGATCGTCTCCTCGCTTCGACCCGCGAGCGGCGGCGGGAGCGTGAGGAGACGACCGAGGTGCCTTGGACCGGCGCTGGAGACCGCCGTCGCGCTGATGAGGCACGGTTGGACGGGCGGCGCGGGTGGCGGTAGGGTGGTTGTGTGCGCGAGCGGACCGGCGACTCGGGGGCCGGGTGGCGTCGCCGCGGATGAGGACTCGGAACTCTTCGACTTTGAGGAGAAGGCGGCGAAGGAGTACGTGGACGAGCTGTCCATCACGGTGAGTGACGACCGAATTCCCCTCCCTGTTTCGTCCGCGCCCGCCCCTTTCGGGGTCCAGAATCACGCGGAGGTCCGCTGATGTCCGTATAGCTTAATCTTTGCTGACTATCCTCGTGAAGACAACAATGACAACACGACTGAGGACACCTCCTGACTGGACACACGCGTGGATGTTTTCCCTGGGACGCCATGTATGATCGCATCGCTGACTACTTTTTCCTTTCATTCGCAGATCGCTAAGCTTGGGGTGTCGGTCGACATACTGGTTGGGGGTAGAGAGGCTGTGGGGGCGCTGAAATTAGCACCCCTTGCCGATGCCACAGGCGGTGTCATCCTCCTCCTCGAGGACTTTGGCGAATCGTTCTTCGACAACTTGAGCGCGGCAGTGCGACGGCCCGCGAGTAACGGCGCCATCTTCACCGTCCGTGCTTCCGCGGGCATCGGCTGCGCCCGGGTGATTGGCGCTGTGGAGGCGTTGTCGAAAGCGGCGGCGACGTTGGCGACTGCGCCGTCTCTCCCGGCGGGTGACTCAGCTTCGATCGCCAAGGAAGCCGCGGATGCCTTCCGCCTGAAGAGCAGGGATATCTCCCAGGTGCGTCGTCCTAACTGTCGACCCAATCAAGTCCGCTCTGTTTCGACCCCTTGCCAAGAGCCCGGCACGCTCATGTGCGCGCATGGGCTTCGTGTGGGTCGTACACTCCACCTCGATGCATAACCAGCCTGCCGCCTCGCTTTTTCTCGGAGGTGTCGGGCCAAATTGTGTCGATACATCCCGACACCACTTTTGCCCGCGAGGCGTGGATACCAGCTCACTGCCCCAGATTGCAACGGGCTTCGAGTTAAACTTCCGCGCAACATCAAAGCTGCGTTTTACAGAAAGCCGTGTGTGGTCCTCTCCGTTAGCTCACGGTTTCATGAAAAACGCCACATCCGAAACGACACGGCCGATTTTAACCTCGACTAGGCCAATCAACAAAACGCCAGGCACTGACAATCGACTGTCCACCAAACATCGCAGAGCGTCGCAGTGTTCCTGGAGTACGCCGGGGACGTCGAGGCGAGTCATGTTCACGTTCAGTTTGTGGCTTGGTTTCCATCACCCGAGGGTGGCCGCGTCGCTCGGTGCATGACCAGGCGGATCCCCGTGGCTCCATCCATGCCGGCTTATCTGCGCGGGGTCGATAGCTCCGTATCCGCCGTCCTCGCCGCGAAGAAGGCTGCGCTGGACGCCCAGTCTGACGCCGTTGGACCGAAGGAGGCTCGCAAGCGGGTGGAGGCGAGGGTGCTCGACGTGGCGGATGTCTTTGCGCCACGCGACGCCGACGGCGGTTCGCTGCACGATCCGTTCCCGCGTGAGCTCGGGGACTTCGCCGAGGCCATGTACCACCTGCTCAGGGGTCCCATGCTCGGCACGTTGGCGGGTCACGAGGACGAGCGAGCGGCGATGAGGCAGCTTTTCCTCGGCGCCGGCGAGGCGTTGGCGCGGAGCATGCTGGTTCCCCGGCTGTACGTCTGGCGCGGCGGGGACGTTTTCGAGGAGATCCCGCCGGCGGACCTCGCCCTCAGGAGCGTGCACGCGCTCGTGCTCGACCACGGCACGGATGTTTTCGTGTGGATCGGTCACGGCGTGTCCGCGGACGAGGAGAGGTTGGCGGCGGCGCGGGGAGCCGCGGCGGGGCACGCGGCGACAGTCGCGGCGGGAAGGTTCCCGGTGCCGAGGGTGAGGATGTTCAGGGAGGGCAGCTCGCAGGCGAGGTACATGGTGTCGCGACTCATGCCGCTACATCGCGATGCGCCCCACGAGCAGGACGCGATGTTTCCCCCCGTGCGTTCCCTGTCCCCCAACGAGCGGAAAGCGCTGATGGAGTCGTTCCTGCCGACTGATGATTTTTCTTTTTTCGGGTGGATGAGGCAACTCGGCCTCGCGGCTCCCCTGGATGGATCTTCAGTGAAGCTGAGGATGATGAGCGGCGATGACACCTCGACGACCGCGTCTAGTCTTATTTTGTAGAAGGTAGTTTTGTAGTGCTGTACGTGCGGCCTTCCCGGGTCATCTTTGAAAAATATCAAAAAAGTCGCGTCCCTTGGCCCCTTCAGAAGATCTTTTCTGCCGCGTGGCAGTCGTTTTGGCGCCAATTCGAAATCGCGAGGCGGCCTCGGTTTCCCCAAAGGCGTCCGGGAAAAACACGTCACCGCGTCGGGCAAGCTCGAGTGAGTCAGTATCGCTGCGCGGGGCACCGGCACGCGACTAAACTTCTTGAGCATCTCCGTCGTTACATCGCTCGGAACTCGGTACCGCCGAGATCAGGAGTCTTCACCGCCGTTCGAACGCAATCCCAGAGGCCGTCCCTCGGTGTCCGGGAAAAAAAACCAAAAACGATGTCTTCC
>MDTE01062391.1_pt1 | contig 11493 bp, 11 predicted proteins | sample 811231 | NCBI WGS metagenome assembly MDTE01 (sample SAMN05326651, study PRJNA326480) | marine metagenome | isolation source: seawater | place: Indian Ocean: Red Sea | collected 2010
GACTGCAATTTCCGGAGCCGAATTAGCAGCCACTTCCATCCGTTCCCGGTACTCTGGTAAAGCCGCTACAACAGCATCCCCTTTCATGTCGTAAGCTGCTTTATCTCGGATTTCCGATTGGATGTCCGTGATATCCCGGATGCTTCCATCAACCACAACCCCAAGCCTATCTTCATCAAAACGGCAAAGTTTCATTTTATTTTCCTATTCACCAATTAAAGGATGACAAATTTTCTATTATATTTAACCAGCGACTTTAGGAAAAGGGAATGGGCTTGATAAAATTTAAACTTCTCCGTTCTCAAAAACAAAATAAACTTACTTGGCAGTTTATCGCCAGAGTATTAGTTTTAGATAATCCAATAATAAATAATAGATATCTAAATCGAGGACGACATGAAAGCACCACGAGTAACAGGCTTGAGAAGCATAGAGTATAATGTCCCCGATCTATCAAAAACGAGCCGTTTCTATGAAGAATGTTGGGGTCTGGAAAAAATAGCAGAAATTAAAAATGAGCATTTTTTTCGGGCAAGCGGCTCAGAACACCATATTGTTGTATTACAAGAGGGGGCAGCCCCGGGTGTAAAACGTATAAATTTTGCCGCCACCGATAAGACAACTGTAGATTCTTTTCACGATAAACTGAGGGGCTTAGGTATTGAAATCAAACATAATCCAGCAGTTATTGAAGGCCCAGGGGGCGGTTATGGCTTTGGATTTAGGGACCGCGATGGCATTCAATATGCGATAAGCTCGGACGTAGCTGTTCATGCGGATACGAGTATGGAAAGTGACCGCCCATTTAAACTAAGTCACGTCGTTCTCAATTCAACCAAAGTAGAAGATCAAACTGAGTTTTTTCGCGATATATTGGGTTTCCGAGTGAGTGACCGCACCGAACGAATGAATTTTATTCGATGTAGCCCGGATCACCACAGTGTCGCTTTTGCTCATTCTCAGGGCGCTTCTCTTAATCATGCGGCTTTTGAAGTCCCAGACTTTGACGCTTTAATGTGTGGATCTGGAAGAATGAAACAAAAAGGTTTCCCAGTCCAATGGGGTGTGGGCCGCCATGGTCCCGGCAATAATGTATTTGGTTATTTTTTTGAACCCAATGGCATGGTTGTGGAATATACTGCAGAGGTCGAACAGGTTGACGATAATACCTATAAAACCGGAACCCCCGAAGAATGGGCCCAAAGGGTTAAAGGACCAGACCGATGGGGTTTTGCAGACCCACCTTCACCTCTTCTCAGACAATGCATGGGAGGAAACCCACAAGCACCAAACTTAGAAAACTTCTGAAAATAATAAGCAAGAAACTCAATTTATCAAAAAACTTAGAGGTGTAACCCCTTGCATGACATTTTAGCTTGTCGTAGCCTTTAAATTGGGGGAGTACAAAATTTGTTGATTTGTTACGCCTTAGATACAATGATGCTTTAGTGAAGTATCAGAACAGTATATTATTAATAGGTATAGAGGGAGGTTCTCTAGAATGAGTATTTTAAAACATTCGGCTTTAGGATTGATGGCAGTAGCCGCTACAGCCATAGGAATTAATGCCCCCGCAGACGCTCAATTTTACAAGGGCAAGCGGGTAAACATAATTATTAATTATAGTGCCGGGGGCAACACTGACATTCAAGGACGCATGGTAATGCGCCATATGAAAAAATATATCCCTGGAAATCCACGTCTAGTATTTAGACATGTTTCGGGTGCAGGCGGCAGTGTTGGCGCAAATTTTTTAGCGGAAGCCGGAAAAACAAATGGATATATGATGGGGGTGTTTACTATTCCGATTATGGGACAAGTAATGCGAGCGCCCGAATTAAGAGCTGACCTAGCAGCGTTTCACTATGTAGGAGCGATAGGACAGCAAACAATTTCACATATCAGAAAAGATGCCATTCCTGGAAAGACAATCAAAAGTTGGAAAGACCTCCTCAATACAGATCACAAGATCCGCACCGGAGGTCACGGACCAACCAGTAGTAAAGATTTGCGAACAAGACTATTTTTTGAAGCTTTGGGTATTCCACTTAAACATGTGACAGGTTATAAGTCCGGCGGCAAAATCCGCGCTGCTATTCTTAAAAACGAGCTAGATATGACTGCTGACTCTCTTGCAGGATATTATGGCCGGGTAGTCGGACAGCTAATCAAACCGGGAGTTTCTGTGCCGGTTTGGCACGTTGGCACACCGGGGCCAAATAATAGCATCCTGCATTCACCGTCCGTCGCCAAAAATATTCCAAGTTTCCAGACTGTTTACGAGGCAAAATTCGGGAAAGGTAAAAGACCTTCCGCAAATATATGGAATTCTATCAGGACTATTGCTGCAACACGTGAGATGCTGCGTATAATAGTTTTCCGCAAAGGAACTAATCCAAAAGCGGTAAAAATTATGCGAAAAGCCTGGGATCAAACAACTAAGGACAAAAAGTTCTTAGCTGAGTATCAAAAGGTGAACGGTAGTATGTATATCGGAAAAAGTGGTGCCGAGGCTCAAAAATATGTAAAGACTATTGTCAATGTAGATCCGAAGCTTCAAAAGTGGCTACTAAACTATGCTGACAAGGCCAGAAAATAGTCTGACAACTTTTTAGTAGTTATCAAATAAATCTCTGTGGGAGCGTTCTTTTGAACGCTCCCAGTTTTTCGGTTTTAAAAGGTTCGATCCGATGACATTTATGGAAGCCATCCTTGATGGACTAAGACTAGTCCTCGTTTGGCCAGCACCCGGATATATGCTGCTAGGAGTGGCTATTGGTATGTTTTTCGGTGCCGTACCGGGCCTCGGTGGTTTGGTAGGTATGGCTATAATTCTGCCTTTCACATTCGGTATGGAGCCCAATGTAGCTTTTGCCTTCATCCTCGGCATGTACGCAGTGACTACCACAGCCGATACACTTTCATCTGTCCTTTTAGGAATTCCCGGAACAGCGGCATCACAGGCTACAATTCTAGATGGATACCCAATGGCGCAACGGGGTGAAGCATCAAGAGCTTTAGGCGCAGCATATACCGTATCTATGATTGGTGGAGTGATTGGCGCTGTCTTTCTTGCAATATCGATCCCAATTGTCCGCCCTATAATTCTAGCTTTTTCAGAACCTGAGCTCTTTGCTATGGCAGTGCTGGGCTTAACAATGGTCGCATCGCTAAGTGGCAAGTCAATTTTTAAAGGAACTGCAGCTGCCTGTTTCGGTTTGATGCTGGCATGTATTGGCTTTGCCGAATTTGGGGGAGTGAGACGTTACTGGTTTGAACAAAACTTTCTACTAGAGGGATTACCTATTGTCCCCTACGTGCTCGGACTATTTGCGATCCCAGAAGTACTTGAGCTGGCGGTACGAAACACATCAATATCTCGTGTTCAACGTGAAGAAGTGGCTACGGGTGGAATAGTAAATGGCATGAAGGACGCCGCAAAAAACTGGTGGCTAGGTCTTAGATGTACTGTAATCGGCGTATATGTCGGTATGTTGCCGGGCCTTGGTGGCTCAATAGTAGACTGGGTAGCTTATGGACATGCCGCGCAGAGTGAGAAAAATAATGAAAACTTTGGTAAAGGAGATGTGCGTGGAGTGATCGCCCCTGAGGCGGCCAATAATGCTATGAAAGGCGGCGCTTTGCTCCCAACAATTGCTTTTGCCATACCCGGCAGCGCTTCAATGGCAATTTTGCTGAGCGCCTTCTTTATACAGGGGTTGGAACCCGGGCCCCAGATGCTCACCGACAAGCTTAATATAACCTTTACTCTGGTCTGGACCTTGGTCCTTGCAAATGTCGCAGGAGCCGTAGCGTTGCTCCTTTGGGGAAGTCAAGCTTCAAAAATCACCTACCTGCAAGGCCATATGATTTTGCCCGCTATCATGTTGGTCGTTTTCATGGGGGCTTGGATGGGTAATGGCACCCTTGGAAACTGGATCGTTTTACTCGTCTTCGGCTTCATTGGATATTTCATGAAGTTGGGAGGCTGGCCAAGACCCCCAATAGTATTGGGTTTCGTACTTGGAAAAATTATGGAAGAGGCTATGAACCTCTCCATGCAGGTTCACGGTTGGGGATCATTTACTAGGCCTATTGTCCTGATAATAATCGCGTTGACAGTAATAACAGTTATCTATGCAGTGCGAAATCAGAGAAAAAAAAGAGCTGAACAAGCTGCAAAGGAAAACGACCCCTCTGCTCAAGCAGAAGGAGCTTCAATGGTTGTAGAAGAGGGTGGAAAAGACTGCCCGCCTGCATCTTGGCCTATCGCAGCGTTACTGATTGCCATATTTGCATATTGCTTTTACGAGGCTGTACCGTGGACTTTTTCGCCCAAGGTCTTTCCGCAGACAGTCGCGATTACGGGGCTGCTGTTAGCATTTGGTGCTTTATTTTACGATCTTAAAGGTGTGTCCGCAATCAAGGCCGGTACTGCCGCATCTGATGTAGTTGGCGTTGAAAAGGAATATGTCCTTAAAAGTCTCTACTTTCTATCTTGGCTTCTGGGTATATTCATATTGACACTAATTATAGGACAATTTCCTACTTTGCTCCTTTTTGTTATTTTGTATTTAAGAATTTGGGGTAAATACAGCTGGAAACTAATAGTAATATATACTCTTGGGGCGACCGCCTTCCTGCTGATTATGTTTAATGAGATAGTCCCTGTGATGTGGTATGAGCCCGAACATTTACCTTCACTTTTCCTCTAGTATTGCGGTTTAAACAGAGGGGTTTTTGTTTGAGGAATCAGACCTCGCAAGGTAGAACGCGGATCCAAATATTACTAGGCCGCCGCCCCAAACCCATAAGGTTGGGATTTCCTGGAAAAAAGTAAAACCAAGCGCCGCTCCAAACGGGAGACGCAGAAATAGAAACGGAAAAACAGCTGTAGCATCCGTTGAGGCAAAAGCTCGACCTAAACACCTTTGATTAAGGGTAGCAAATATTGCGATTATAAGCATCATTAAGAGCTCCCATAAATTCGGCCATTGCCAATCAAAAAGGGCTCCAACAAAAATCAATGGTGTCATATATATTGCATGAAAGAAAACTACCTTATCTGGCGGGTCAGACCTCGTGGCATATTTTAAAAGTGTACCACTTCCAGAAGCGCAAAGCGCAGAGCAGAGGACAAGGATCGCGCCAACACTAATTGTCTCAAGACCGGGTCTAATAATTATAATGGCACCCGCAAACCCTGTTACTAAGGCAAAAACACGGTTTATACGGAACGTTTCACCAAGAAACATCATGGCTAAAACCATTCCAAACAATGGCGTAGTAAACGTCAGAGCTTGCGCATCAGCGATTTCAATTAACGCAACACCAGGGAAAAAGAACATTACAAATCCTGCCCCGGTCATGCCTCTCGCAATAAAGGCCTTATGGTTTTTAGATTTCCAAATACCTGGACCAATTTTTATGGCATACGGAACCATCAGTAAGAGTGCGAAGAATGCGCGAAAGAAACCTATTTCAATTGGGGGAATATCAGACGCTATTATTCTGACACACAAGGCCATAAGAGCAAAAGAAATACAGGCGAGGCACATCCATATACCACCCCGTGCTGTAGCCGGAAGGGTTTGAAAAAAAGAGGCGATATTTTTCATCGGATTATCCGACCAGAAACATACCGCCTCAAAAATTGATTATATTCAATGATGCCCTATGATCCATCCATCATTGCGCTATAACCTCCATCAACGAATAAGTTTTCGCCGTAGATGAATGATGCTTCATCACTTGCCATGAAGTTAACGGCTGCCGCCAGCTCTTCTGGTAATCCAGGCCTGTGCAGCATGTTTGTAACATAACGTCCCGGATCAAACTCTTGCTTCCCTACCGGAGATCCAATCCGATTTGGTACTACGGAATTAACCCTAATTCCATACTGTGCATATTGTGAAGCTATTGCGCGAACGAGGTTCGCTACGCCACCCTTGGCGGCGCAATAGGCAACGGCACTATCACGACCTTTAAATCCTGAGGTGGAACCGATATTAACGATGGCTCCTCCATCACCTTGCTCAATCATCTGCTCTCCAACGTATTTACATGTCAAAAATTGACTAGTGAGCGTAACGTCGATTGTTTTTTGAAAATCAGCTAATGAACATTCCCGGATTGTTAAATTATCCGAAATTGCAACGTTGTTTATAAGGGTATCTATTCGACCAAAAGCACTTACTGTATCTGCTACCAAATTTTTAACAGAATCTTCATCAGCAACATTTGCTTTTATAAAGATCGCTTGACCCGGACTAGAATCATTAATTGCATCGGCTACACCCTCACCACGGTCATCTAAGTCAACAACCGCCACTTTGGCACCTTCTTTTACAAATAATTTAGCAGTTTCCTCTCCAATATTTCGTCCCGCGCCCGTGACGATTACCACTTTATCCTTGTGTCTCATCGGCCTCCCTCTCATTTTAAATTAGTATCTTTAGTAATGGCGCGGATTCAATAGATCACCTCGCCCAAAGTCAATGTGCAGGAGACAATTAGTATACATCGAAAAATATCACATAGATTTTTTAGTATACATCGAAAAATGTCACATAGATTTTTTTGTCCCCTAGCATCGTATCAGCTGCTGGTGTAAAACCTCTGATACAAATAGACAAATTCAATGTATTTTTTATGACAAAGCTCTTAGTATTTCGGGTTGGAATTGTGAGCTAACGGAGAAAAAGATGGATGATACATCAGGAACAGCTTTGACAAATGACCATGCAGGGTATCGGGGCTTAAGAGACTGGATTGAAAAGGTTGATGGATTTGGCGAATTACTTCGCGTGGACAACGCTAGCTGGGATGCTGAGATGGGAAGTATTACGCAGATGATGACAGAAAAAAGTCGTGGTAATGCCCCTGCCCTACTTTTTGATAATATTCCAGATTACGAGTCAGGGTATCGTACGTTATATGGATCTCTATCTTCTATTAAGCGAGTAGCGTTGACGCTAGGTTTGCCTTTGGCTTTCGATCGTAAAGTGGACATTGTCCAGCAATATTACGACCGAATGCAAAACCTGAAATTAATCCCTCCTAAAATGGTTGAAACTGGGCCTGTCATGGAAAACGTAATGACAGGTGATGATATCGACGTTTTAAAATTCCCCGTACCAAGACACCACGAAAAAGATCAAGCTCGCTACATAGGAACAGCTAACTGTGTAATTTCAAAAGATCCCGACAACGGTTCCTATAACGTCGGCACGTATCGTAACCAGGTGTACGATGCAAAAACTATTGGCTGTCAAATCACCGAAGGAAAGCATGGCAGAATTCATAGAGATAAATATTTTGAACGAAATGAAGAATGTAAATTTGTTATCCTGGTTGGCGAAGACCCATTGCTTTACATGCTCTCTGCGAGCCCACTACCAGATGGAATTTGCGAGTTGGATTTCGCCGGTGGCCTCCGAGGAGAAGCCATAGAATGTATCACTGGACCTTACACTGGTTTTCCCATACCCGCAGACGCCGAGATTGCCATTGAGGGTGTAGCAAAGCCGGGAAAGGTAAAACAAGAAGGTCCTTTTGGTGAGTGGATGGGATATTACTCAGATGACTCGGTACCACGCGCTTATGTCGAAATAAAAACTATACTGCACCGGAATAATCCTATCATTTGCTGCGCGCCGCAACACAAGCCGGTTGATGAAACAGGGTTGCTAAAAGGTATTGCTGGTGCAGCAGAAATTTGGCGTTCACTGGAAGCATGCGGCCTCCCAGATATAAAAGGGGTTTGGAACCATGAGGGTGGACCAGCAACGAGATTTACCGCAATTCAGATAAGGCAACGCTACCCCGGTCACGCCCGAAACGTTCTGCACGTTGCATCCAATTGTCAGGGTGGAGCTTATGCTGGAAAATGGACCGTGGTGGTTGATGACGATATAGACGCGGGCGACCTGGATCAGGTGCTCTGGGCCATGAGCACCCGGTTCGACCCAATTGTTGACATTGATACGATTCAGAAAGCTTGGGCCTCGGGTCGTGACCCGCTCGTACAACCGGGAAATTTCAACAGTCGAATACTGATTGATGCTTGTATACCTTACGACCAATATCTCAAGGGAACCTTTCCCCAAGTTGTAGATGTGAGTGACGATTTACGGAAACGGATGAAAGAAAAGTTTAATCACCTTCCTTTCCCGCAAGATTAAAAAGCAAAACCCGCACAAGCGTTTTTTTTAGGACTGTCGATAATTAGAAAATATTAAATTTTATTGAGAAAGAGGCTATGGACGTGCACGATTTAGGATTTGAACACATCAGCATGACACCAGAGCAAGAGCAGGACCTTGCTGATACCATCTGGAAACAAGACAACGTTGAATTGACAACAGTGGGCGTTGACGTTGGATCTTCAACATCCCACCTAATGTTTTCAAAGGTCCATCTCCAGCGTCTTGCTGAAGGGTTATCAAGTCGGTTCGTTGTCGTAAATCGTCAGGTATTGTGGCGGTCTCCAATACTGCTTACACCTTATCGTCCGGATTACACTATTGACGCTGAAGAACTAAAAGAATTTTTTGGTAATGCATACAAGGATGCCGCACTCACACCAGAGGACATTGATACAGGTGCGGTTATCCTGACAGGAGAGGCCCTTAAAAGAAATAACGCGCGAGCAATAGCAGATTTATTCGCGGAAGAGTCCGGGAAATTTGTCTGCGCATCCGCTGGACACAACCTGGAGGCATTAATGGCTGCCAATGGGTCTGGAGCCGTCGCTCTCTCGAGACAAAATCATCAGACTATCCTTAATATCGATATTGGGGGCGGTACGGTCAAATTGGGTCTATGTCACGGTGGCCGCTTGATAGCAACATCTGCATTTGCTGTTGGCGGACGCTTAATTGCCTTTGACTCCAATGGAAATATGACGCGTATCGAAGGTCCAGCAGAACAAGTGGCAGAGGATTTAGGTATCTCCTTGAGGCTTGGGGAAAACTTATCGTCTGAAGACCAAAAGAAAATTGTAGGTAGAATGACAGATGTCATAGTCGCCTATGCTACACGTCAACCCGACGACAAACTTTGCAAGGCTCTCCTACTAACTGAAACATTGCCAACAGAACCCGCGATCGACGGTATAACATTTTCTGGTGGGGTTTCTGAATATATTTATCGGCGTGAAGAAGAGGACCGAGGTGACCTCGGAAAGTCAATAGCCCACGATTTACGCCATGCGCTGGCTGACAAACGTATACCGGAAAAGGTTTACGACCCTGGTCACGGAATAAGAGCTACCGTGGTTGGGGCCTCTCAATTCACAGTACAAGTAAGCGGAAATACAATTTTCTTATCGGAAAAAGAGAAACTACCTGTCAGGAATGTTCCGGTGGCTAGTCTAGATATCGATTTATCAGGCGAATTTACCGCGAATGATGTTTCAAATAAAATTTCTGATGCCCTTAAAAGACTGGACATGGTAGAAGGCGAAGATAGGGTAGCTATCGCTTTTAGGTGGGGAGGTGACCCTCTTCATGCTAGACTTTACGCACTAGCAAAAGGTATTTATCAGGGACTTCCAAGGACTGTGGCAGATCCCGACCTACCTGTTGTAATTATGATGGACGGAGATGCAGGGCGTACCATCGGAAATATTCTCGTTAAAGAGCTGAACGTTGAAGGCGAAGTGATTTCAGTGGACAACGTTCAACTACGCGACTTCGATTTTGTTGATATTGGAGAATTTATGCCTGATACACAGGTTGTCCCATTAATTATAAAATCGCTTCTTTTTACTGGCCCTGGTCAGGAATAATTGCATTTAAATGACAGAACTCTCTGCGTTAATAATCGGGTTTTTCCTCGGGCTTAGGCATGCACTTGATGCTGATCACGTCGCAACCGTTGCTGCCCTTGCCACCCGATCTCAATCTGTTGGCGAAACAATCAGAACCGGGCTAGCTTGGGGTCTCGGACATGCAGCAACGTTGCTAACCGTATGTATATTAATCATTGTTTTTCAAATCCCTTTCCCAGAAAATATAGCTGGATTACTTGAATTTTTTGTGGGCTTGATTTTGTTGTGGCTCGGGTTAGATGTCATTTTGAGGGTCTTGAGAGGCCGCATCCATGTACATCTGCATACTCACGTTAATAGAGGTAGTCATATCCATTTTCATAGTCATGAAAACGAATCTGACCCAACAAAATCAGTTCATAATCACGAACATCATCAGAACATGCCATTTAGGGCTTTGTTAATTGGTACAATGCATGGTCTAGCAGGATCAGCAGCCTTACTCTTGCTCTCCTTAAGCCAAGAAACCTCTATCATCCAAGCACTTATTTACATCATTTTATTTGCTTTTGGCTCAATAATTGGTATGGGCATTTTATCGGCGGTAATTGCTTGGCCTATAATGGCCAGTGCCCGCAAGGGAATTGATTTATTCAAAAAATTTAATTTGTTAATTGGAGGTATCACTGCTCTTATTGGAACCGTTGTGATATCCCATTCCTTTCAACATCTAACTGTATTTATTACTAAATTTTAGAGAAAACCAGATGCCTCAATTCCGAATTATAAACCTTGCTGATGCACCAATTACTCCTATGAAAGGTGATCGCGGCACACAATTAAGATTGATTAATAAAGGAATTGGTGCAGAAAAGGTTGATGTACATTTAAATCGCCTTGATCCAAAGGAACCGGGAGGTCGCTACCACCATCATTCAAAGGCTGACAATGTATACATTGTAAAAAAAGGCGAGGGCCAGTTAGTCGTCGAAGGTATAACTTATACCATCAGGGAAGATGACGTTATATATATACCTGCAGGACAAAAACATTCTCTGACAAACGTCAGCAATTCAATTTTCGAAATTTTCGAAATTTATTCACCTGCAGGCGAAGATTTTGATTTTATTATCGACGACTAATTATTATCTGGGGGTTGATCCCCATTTGGCCAATTTTCAACTTCATGAAAATCATCTCCTGCAGGCGCGTAAATTTCAATAATCTTGCAAGTCATGTCTTTACGCGCATTAGTGGCAGTATGAATTAAATTGGGTGGTATAAAACCGACTTCTCCTACATCTAGCACGTGACGCCTACCCCCCTCGATGCAAACTTCCAACTGCCCTTCCATCACGATATAGACATTTTCTGCGTTTTTATGATAATGAATTTCTCCCCGACTTGCTCCCGGTTTAATTACATTCACATGCACATCGACGTTCCTTGAACCAACCGAAGGATCAACACAACCAAAAACTTTACCCCGCCCGAGTGGCAAAGCACGAGTTGGCGCTTCCTCTATTTTGATCTTATGAAATGTTTTTTCTTTCTTCATAACCTTAAGCCCAATGATCTAAATTATTATTCTACAATATAAAAATTTTTAGACCAGCTAACATTGACACGCTTCTGATCATCGACCAATTTATTTGTTCCAAAATATCGTTTACAAGGAGAAATGGTATGGGCTTTGAAGTTATAGAAGTCCCCGATCTACC
>MDTE01082941.1_pt1 | contig 11493 bp, 5 predicted proteins | sample 811231 | NCBI WGS metagenome assembly MDTE01 (sample SAMN05326651, study PRJNA326480) | marine metagenome | isolation source: seawater | place: Indian Ocean: Red Sea | collected 2010
AGATGAAGCAACAATTAACTCAGTTATCAATAATATTACAGAAAAAAATACAAACGAAGAATCGAAATTGTCATTGAAAGTAATGGCAGATTTCTCAGAAAAAGCTCCAGAAAAACTTCAAACATTGTCCAAAACAAACAAGGATCAAATTGATAAATTGGCTATTGCGGCCGTTGAAAAAGCATCGACATCAAATGAGGATGCAAATTTAATTGCAAAGGTTGTATCAGTAGCAAGTGATGATTTAGCAAATAAGGTTGTTGAGGAAGTCAGTAAAAATAATACTACAGAAAAACAAGATTTGTCTGCAAAAGTACTTAAGGCAATTGTAGAAACGCAGCCTAATAAAATTGAAATAATAAATGAAGAAATAAAAGATGTTGTGATTAAACAAACTGTTGAAGCTGTAAAAAAACAACAAGAAAATCAGACAAATATTGCTATAGAAGACGACTTAACAGACGCAGTGGCAGCAATTATTGTAGGCACTGATAACGATACAGCATCAAAACTAATTGAAGAAGTTTCAAACATCGAGACAGATACAAATTTATCACTAAAGGTAATAGCAGGAATATCTGAAAAAGATGGAGATAAATTTACACAACTTTCCGAGACAAACAAAGAGCAAGTTGAAAAACTAACAATATCAGCAATTCAAAAAGCAGAAAATACAAGTGAAGATAGTCAATTAATTGCAAATGTAGTGGCTGCAGCAAGTGATGAACTTGCAAATAAAGTTGTTGAAGAAGTGAGTAAAACTGCTGTAGATGAAAAAAAATCTTTATCAGTCAAAGTCCTAAAAGCAATTGTTGATACAGAACCTAAAAAAATTGAAATAATTAATGAACAGATTAAAGAGGATTTAATTGAAAAAGCAATTGAAGCAACAAAAGATCAAAAAGAGGGCAATCTTACAGAGGAGGAGGAGGAGAATCTTACTGATGCAGTGACAGAGATTATTGTGAAAACAGACACAATTACAGCTGCAAAAGTAATTGATGAAATTAATCAAATTGATACAGAAACTAATTTGTCATTAGAAGTAATCTCTGGAATTTCAGAAAAAGACACAGAAAAACTAAATGAACTTTCCAAAAATAATCAAAAGCAAATGGATGAATTAACAATAAATGCAGTTCAAAAAGCTGAAAATACATCAGAAGATAGTCAATTAATTGCAAATGTTATTGCTGTTGTAAATGATGATTTAGTAAATAAAGTAGTAGAAGAAGTCAGTAAAGTCTCAGTTGAGGAAAAACAAACTTTATCAGTTAAGGTTTTAAAAGCGATTGTCGACACAGAGCCAAGTAAAATTGAAAATATTGATGAGGAAACAAAAACAAATATAATTAAACAAACTTTGGAAGCAGCTAAAAACCAAGAAGAAGGTCAAATTTTAGAAGAGGAAAATCTATCAGATATTGTTGCTGAAATTGTTGTTAAGACTGATGTAGAAACGGCATCTAAAATTATTGAAGAAGTTAACAACACTGAGACAGAAACTACATTATCTCTGAAAGTTATGTCAGGAATATCAGATAAAGATTCTAATAAAATAAATGAATTGGCAGATAGCAACAAAGAAAATATAGATAAATTAACGGAAAAGGCTATACGGTCGGCTAAAAGCACCAATGAAGATAGTAAATTAATTGCTAAAGTAGTATCAGTAGCGAATGAAGAAATTGCAAATAAAGTAGTTGAAGAAGTAAGCAAAACTTCCTTAGATGAAACAAAGCAATCACTTTCAGCAAAAGTCCTAAATGCAATTGTAAAAGAAAAACCAGATAAATTTGATAAACTAAATAGTGAATTGAAGGAAACAGTTATAGCACAAACAGTAACTGCTGCAAAAAATCAGAGAGAGGGTAGTTTGCAAGATGAAGATGATTTATCAAATACCGTAGCTTCAATTATAATTGAGTCAAATGTGGATACAGCATCTAGAGTTCTAAAAACTGTTAATGATGTATCCAAAGATACTGAGGCAGATCTTTCATTGGGTATTGTATCTAAAATCCCCGATCAAAAAAATTATGACTCAAAGTTAGAAATATTAGTTACAGTATCAAAAGCTGCCGAAAATGAACTAGATGAATTTTTAAATAAGTCTGTAGATGATGTATCTACAGATGAAGATTTAAAAATTGTTTCTGATATAATTTTAAAAAGTAAAAAAGTATTATCAGAAAAATTAATTGATACAGCTAACAGTAATGAAAGTAACAGCAAAAAAATTACCAAAGCATTGGTAAATATAATTAATGAAAATCCAGACAAAGCTGTAGAAATTATTAATAAAAATAAAAAAACAAAGGCAATATCAGAAACTATAAAAACAAAAATTGAAAGCGATAGTGCTGTTACAATAAAAGATTTTAACAACGTATTTGATACAAACATATCTCCAAATTAAAAATGTATTTATCTAAAAATAAAATTTTTCAGTTTATTTTCTTTTTATTAATCACAAAATTTGCAATTTTTAATGGTGGAAATTCGAACTTACAAATACAAATTAATTTTATAATACTATGTACATTTTTTTTGGTGTGCACTTTAAATAAAAATTATATTGCAAACTTAAAATTTTTTTTAAATTCAAATAAAATATCTATTCTCTTTTTTATTTTATTTTTAATATATTTAATTTTCCAATTTTCACCTATACCTGTAGGTATACTAAAATATCTTTCTCCAGAAAAATATAAGATATTATTAAATCTTCCTAATGACACTTCCTTGAATACAATAAGTTTTCACCCTTCAGATACTTATTTTCAAATGATTAATTTTTTATCCCTTTTTTTAATAGTCTTAGTTATGAAAATGATTTTTCAAAATAACAGGCATAAAAGGAGATTTTATATCTATGTGTCGTTTTTAGGAGCCTGTTTTTCACTTATTGCGGTATTATTTTACTTAAGTGGAAACCCAGATTTTTTTATTATAAAAAACTCTACCGATCTAAGCTCTGCAACAGGTTTTTTTGTAAACAGAACAGTCTTTAGTGTATTTTTACTTTTTTGCTTAATAGGAAGCTTTGAACTTCTAAAATTAAAAAATGAAAAAGAATCAAACAGTCTTTTTTTTCTAAAAATTTACATAAGACTCTTTGTAATAATTATATCTATTGGAATAATAACTTCTTTTTCAAGAATTGGAAATTTTCTGTTTATATGCACAATAATTTATTTTCTAGTCAATTGCATCTTTGTTGATAAAGAAAAAAATAAATCATTCATTAATCTATTAATTATTTTTATAATATTTGATGTTATTATTTTAGGATATTATTTTGGTTTTACTCATTTAATAGAACGATTTTATTTTTTAAAAGATGAACTAACAATTTCAAATGAAGAATTCATAAGAATTAATATTATTGAGTTCGGGTTTAAACAACTAAAAGATTTTGTTTTATTTGGTTATGGAGCAGGATCTTTTGAAATAATATTTCAACTTAAATACGAAAATTTAACAAATTTGTATGCCGATCACAGCCATTCAGACTTGATCGAGTTTTTAGGAGAGTTTGGGTTAATTGGTTTTATTTTTATTTCAATACCATTACTGCATTTTTTTTTTAATAAAGAAAATATTACTCACACATCTATAATTTTAATATTTTATTCATTAATAATTTTGATGTTTGATTTTTCATTGCATATTCCAATAATTCAAATATTTTTTATAATATTTTTTATCTTAAATAAGAAAATTTTCTCTTAGTTTCCCCCATAAGTATTTTCAAAACCGTCATAATACACAGGTCCGTAAGATTTAAATAAATCTGTTTGAGGTAGCAATAAACTTATTGTTCTATTCCATTTTACAATTTCTGCTGGTGGAACATAAACAATATCTTTTTCTTGTAATATAAATTTTCGTCCTGCTATTAAATTTATTGGATTTCTTAAATCCAAAACAAAAATATCAAGCTCAAAAAAAGATTCTAGTTTTTCGCGAATAATATAAATTTTTTTTGCTTTTGATGTAATTTGATTTAAACCTGCAGTTGAAATTAATTCTGTTATAGAATAATCTAAATTAGGAAAATATAAACCAGGCTTATTTACTTCTCCAAACACATGTATTGCATCTGAATTTCTATCAATAAATATTACATCATCTTTTTTTAGATAAAAGTTCTCTTTTTTATCTAAACTTTTAAAAGCATTATATAAATCTATTTTATAAACTTTATTGTCTCTTCTTAAAAACCCTTTTGTTCCGAAATTCTTAGATGAAGAACTTGGATTAAAATTTGCTTGGATTGCAGCATCTATAAGGTTGATAGGTTTCTGATTTAAATTAATTGTTATCTGTTTTCCTACAGCACCAACCACATAAATCTTACTACTGTTAAATTCCTCAATTTTTAATTGCAAGTCAGGGTTTTTATAATATTGTTCAATTTTATTTGATAATGCGATTTGTGCATTACGTAAATTCAATCCACTTACGTTAATCTTACCAACAAATGGAACATCTATCTGACCGTCTTGGTCAATTAAATATGTGTTGTCTATATCATCCGTGTCAGTCAAATTTATTGATATCGAGTCAGCTGGACCTAACACATATTCATAATCATAATTATAGATATTAGAAAATTTTTTTACTTTATAATTTATCTCCTCTACCCGAGAAGCATTATATGATTTAATTTTTTCATCTGACAAATTTGTAATGTTAATTATATTAATTTTTACATCATCGATGGAATATTCAGCACTAGGAATTCTTTTATTCTGGGATTTTTTTGAAGGAGATTTTACCATGCCTGGGCTCATGGCACAATTTACAAGGAGTATAAAAATACCTAATATTAGAAAGTTTTTTATATAAATCATTTAATGTTGATATATTAAAAGTTTTAAAAATAAAATAATTTATAATATATTCTATTTTAACTTTAGTAACAAAATTTTCAAAAAAAAAAGAATATTGTGATAAAAGATAACTAATGATTAATAAGAATTTTAATTTTGAGCGTCTTGTCGATTTCGGGGATATTAGATATCTGTATTTAATAGGAAAAAAAAATATCAAAAACCTAATATCAATTTCAGTTATAATTTCATTAATAGCTTTAATTATATCTCTAAACCAAGAAAAAAAATATATAAGCAAAGCCACAATTGTTATCTATCCTGAGGATAATAACATAGTGAATATTGAGGAGGTTTATACTGTTGAAAGACAAAGTAACAGAATAAATAATCAAATTGCAATTTTGAAAAGTGATCAAGTAAAAGAATATATTTTGAATGATAAAGAAAGTGTTTTAAAATTTAAAAATTTTTATAAAAATATCGAATTTAATTTCTTCCAAAGAATTTTAAGTAAGAAAAAAGTAGTTAGTGATCAATTTATCAAATCAATTTTATCAAATAATTTTGAAGTAAAAAATTTAAGAAGTAGCGACGTTTTAGAATTATCTTTTATATCTAATCATCCAAAAATTTCTCAATTGGCGCTTCAAACAATAATTGACTCATACAGAAGATATGAAATTGATAATAAAATAAATATTACAAACTATGCAAACCTAAAGATTTCTGAAAGACTTAATGAATTGGTTGATCAAATGGATATTGCCCAAGAGAAACTATCGAATTATAAAAAAGAAAACAATTTAGTAGATACCGGAAATGTTAAACAACTCAAGATCAAGGAAATAGAATCCATTTCGCAAAGAATTATAGATGCTAAAAAATCTTTTCAAACTCAACAAAATGATTTGTTATCTATTAAAGTTGCCGATGGAGATGTTGATGCTTTGCTTGCAATTGAGGACTTAAGGTCCAGAGACGAAATTTCAAACATTAAAAAAAGTTTAAATGCAAATGATAACAATATTCAATCTTTACGATTAATATATACAGATAAGCATCCTAAAATTATCCAAGCAAATGATTTAAAAATCAGTTTGCAAAATCAACTTAAAAAAATTCTTAATGAAAATATTCAACAAAAAGCTTACGAGTTAAGTAACCTTCAAAGTTTTATCAATTTATCTGAAAATGAGCTTACTAACGCGACAAATGAATTAAGAATATTAGAGGAAAAAGAAGCTGGCATGTTAAAATTTGTTAGAGAACTTGACAGCAATACAAAGCTTTACGAGTCGTTTTTGCAAAGAGTAAAAGAAACTAATGAAGCTCAAAATTTACAAGTCTCAAAATTGAAAGTGATAGAGACACCAAGTCTACAAAATTCTCAAATTTCACCTAAACCAAAAAGAAACTTTATACTTGCATTTTTTTGGTCCTTTTTAGGAATATACGTTTTAGCATGTATAAGAGAAATGAATTCTTCTTTAATACAAAGTCCAGAGGCAATTGACTCATTTAACATTCCTCAAATTGGCATTCTACCAAGAGTTGAAAAAATTAAAAAAGGTTTTCATTTATTACAAATGTTTGTCGAGGACGGAGCTTCATCATTTTCCGAAGCAATAAGATCTTCAAGAGCAGTAATTGAGTCTAAATTTGAAAAGAATAAAAGTTTTGTAATTACATCAAGCAACCCATCCGAGGGAAAAACTACATTTGCATTTAATCTTTCTCTCTCATTAGAAAAATCAAATAAAGTTCTATTTATAGAGGCTGATATTAGACGACCATCAGTACTAAACAGTTTTTACAAATTTGATAAAGAAATCTTGGGACTAGGCGAAATTATATCAGGATCTGCCTCATTAAAAGAGGCAATATTTAAAGTTCCAGGCACAGAGTTAGATATTATTACATCTGGAGAAAAAAGGTTTGATATGTCAGATATTGTTAACAAAGACCAAATTAAAAAGTTTCTAGATTTATTAAAACTTGAATATGATTACATAATTGTTGATTCTCCTCCAGTTCAGCCAGTATCAGATACATTAATTTTAACTCAATCTGCCGATTATAACTTATTTATTGCCAGGTCAGAGGAAACGAGGACTTTCACTTTTATGTCATCAATTAAAAAAATACAAAATGTAGGTGCAAAAATTAATGGTTTTGTAATTAATGATTTAGACACTTCGAAAGACAGTTATTATAGTTATTACTATAATTATGCACCTGAATATTATTCTAAAACTTAGAAATGTTTAGACTTGAAAAGGTTTTTCAAAATGATGATAGAGGTTATATTTATTTTGTAAATCTTATTAAGACCTTTGTTATTCTTCTTTCATTATTTATTTTCATCATATTAAAAGAAAACACAATTTACGAACTTTTTGAATTCAATCTTTTTTTCAATTCAAAAATTTTTGAATATTGTTTACTTTTAACTTTATGTTATTTTGTAATATCTTTTTTTTTAAAAAATAATTCCCAATATAATCAAACTATTAAATATTATATAAAAAAAGATGTTTTAATATTAGTCATTTCCAATATTTTAATATTTATATATATGTTTTTATCAAAAAAATTTGTTTTTGATAATATTCTAAACCACACACTATTAAACTTATTTATTTTGATAAATCTATTTTTATTAAATTTATATTTTAATTATTTATATAATTTTCTAATAAGAAAAAACATAATTCAAAGAAATATAATGTTGGTCGGTTCCTACCAAGAAATAAAAAAAATTCTGAGAAGTAATTTAGATAATATTTATATTTTTAAATGTTGCATAATTACTGACATTAAAAACCAAAAATTGAGACTTGTAAAAAGTGAAATTAAATTCCCAATTTTTTCTGAGCATGATGATATAAGAACAATCTTAGAATATCACCATTTGGGACAAATATGGATTTTAAATGCAGATAAACATAATAAAAAAAATATATATCAAGAAATTTTTAAATATTCAGTTGATACTCTAAACATAAAATTAGATTTACCAAAGAAAAACTTATATGAAAAAAGACTTATTACCAATCTTTATGAATGTGAGTTTTTCGAAAAATCTAAATTTTACGGAATAAATCTTTTTTTGAAAATTATATTTGATAAAATTTTATCTATTTTTTTTCTGCTTTTGTTTTCTCCTTTTTTTATTATTTCAGCAATTGCAATTTATGTTGAAGATGGTTTTCCAATTATATTTGTTCAAAATAGAACAGGATGGGATGGACGTAGATTTAAAATACTAAAATTAAGATCACTAAAAAAAATAGAATTTGATAAAAAAGTACCTGTTCAAAAAAATGACGAAAGATTACTTAAATGCGGAAAATTTATCAGACGGTGGGGTATAGACGAGCTACCACAATTTTTCAATGTATTACAAGGTGATATGTCCATAGTTGGACCTAAACCAAACATGGTAGAACATGATATTGGATATTCCACGAATTTTAACAATTTTTTAAAGAGATATAAATGTAATCCTGGTTTAACTGGTTGGGCACAAATTCACGGGTTAAGAGGTTCAGCATTAAAACCAGAAATGATGAAAAAAAGAATGGTTTATGATTTGTGGTATTTAAATAACTGGAACATTCTCTTAGATTTTTACATAATTTTAAAAACAGTTTTTGCACTTATTAAATATAAGGGATCTGAAAATTAAAAATATCAATGATATTAATATTTGCTTTAAACAACATGAAGTCTCAAAACTGAGTCATTATGAAGCTTATTGAGGGTGGACAATCTATTTAAAATAAATAAGTATTGATAATACAAATGAGAATTTACTCTATTACCGAAATATTAGAAGCAAGCCAAAACATACTCGAACGAGATAGCAAAACAAAAAAAAAAATTCATAAACTCGAAACAAATCCTAACTCCAATACTCCATTAGTCTTAGATAACCCAGTTGAAGATTATTCAATTAATAAAAATGTCTTTAATTATGAGATAAATTCTGTCTCAAAAGAAATATCAAATACGCTTAATGATGTAAATAATCACAACGACTTAGAAGAGAATTCAAAAATTAAGAATAAAAGAAAAAATCTAAATTACAATAAGGAAATTATCGATGAAATCTATAAATTATTAAATAAAAATTTTAGAAAAAATACAATTAAAATTATTCTAGACCAACAACTAGAAAACAAAGAGTTAAAAAAAATAATTAAAGAATTAAGAAAAAAAGATCTACAGAGTATTAAAATTAATAAAAAACTTAAAAATGAAATTTCAGATTTAATCAATAGTGAGAAAATACTTAATTTTAAATTAAATAATTTAAATCAAGATCTTAAAAGACAATCTGATAAAGAAGTTGAGCTAATTAATAACAATTTAGAGCTAAAAAATAAAAACTTAAGTCTATCAAAAGATATTGATAATTTAAAAGAAACTTACAATAATCTAGATAAAAATAACAAAAAACTAAACGAAAAAATTATTAAATTAATTGAGAATGAAAAAAAATATTCTATTTCAAATGATAAAATAGAAAAAAATATTTTATCTCTTACAGAAACAAAAAACTTTTTGTCAGAACAATCCAATCAACTTAATAGAGAGCTTACTTTAATTAAAGAAAATGAAAAATTATTAATAAAAAGCAATAATAAACTTCAGCACGAAGTTTCATTACTGACGAAAAATAAAAAATTGTTGATAGAAATTAATGATCAATATCATGAACAAATAAATAAATTAGAAAGTGATAAAAGTAAATTAATTGAAGAGAGAGTGAATCTTGAAAAAATTAACAATTCTATTGATGAGAGAAAACAAACTTTAATGGAAAATAATTATAAATTAAAAGATGAACTATCGAAACTTATAGAGAAAGAGAGAGTTTTAATTAAAAAATATAGATCCTTAGAATTAGAGAATGAAACAATAAAAAAAATGTCAGATGAAAAATCTGAGGTAAAGCAAAAAATTTTAAATGAGATGAATACAAATTTACAATTTGAACTTTCCGCGTTGAGAGATAACGAACTCAAACTAATTAATAATAACAAAAAAATGCATAAAGAACTGATAAATTTAAGATCAAATAGAGTTCAAAATATTTCAAATAATACAATTGAGGAGGTGAAGACTCTAAAAGAAAAAGTTTTATTTTTTCAAGAAGAAAACTTAAGATTAAGCAATGATCTATCAAATTCTAAAAAGAAATACGATATCATGAAAAGTCAATTATCTGATATAGAAGAAGAAAAAAGTAAAATTTCAGAAAAAATTTCTGAATTAACTAATTCATTAAGTGAAACAAATCTTATTAAAAGCCCATTTAAAGAAAAAAATATTAAGAAAATTTCCCCTTATATAAGAAATAGTGATACTAATTTAGATATTAGCACTAAAGTAAAAAATATTTTTTCAGACAAAAGTTAAATTATTTTATAATTTTTAAATTATAGTACTTTATAATTTTATGAAAAATTTACCCAAATCATGTAAAGTTACTGTAATCGGAGGTGGCATAACAGGTACTTCCTGCCTATATCACTTAGCAAAATATGGTTGGAAAGATGTCATTTTACTTGAAAGGGACCAATTAACCTCCGGGACAACTTGGCATGCTGCTGGTTTAGTAAGTCAATTAGGACCTTCTGCAACTATAACAAAAATTAGAAAGTATACCTTAGATTTATATAAAGAACTTAAAGTTAAGGTAGATCATTCTCCAGGTCTAAGACTAAATGGTGCATTGTCGATTGCAGACTCTGAAGGTCGATGGCAAGAATTACTTAGACAGGCAACTACGGCACAACTTTATAATGTTGATGTAAAAATTTTGGATAAAAACCAAATTAAGAACCAATATCCAATAGTAAACACGAATAATCTTTTAGGAGGAATTTTAATGCCTGGCGATGGATCTGCTGATCCGTCAGGAGTAACACACATGCTTGCCAAAGCAGCAAAAATGGAAGGTGCTAAAATTTATGAAAAATCTCCTGTAACAGAAATAATAACTAAGAATGGAAGAATTTCTGGTGTCAAAGTTAACAATCATATTATTGATTGTGAATATATAGTTTTGGCATCAGGCATGTGGTCTAGACAAATAGGAAAAAAAGCTGGAGTGAGTATACCTCTTTATCCAGCAGAACATTTTTATATTATTACAGAACCTATAAGAAATCTTTCGAGCAAATTACCTGTAATAAGAGATTTTGATAATCGTACATACATTAAAGAAGATGCGGGGAAAATATTAGTTGGAATTTTTGAGGAAAATTCAATTCCCGCATGGGATAAAGCGAATGTAGTGCCAGAGAATTTTTCTTTTGGAGAATTTCAAGAAAATTTTGAACATTTTGAGCCATACCTAAATTCTGCAATTAAAAGATTTCCAGTATTGGAAACTGTAGGAATAAGAAAGTTTTTTTCCGGTCCAGAGTCTTTCACACCAGATACAAATACCCTTTTAGGAGAGGTTCCTGAAATTAAAAATTTTTTTGTATGTTGTGGTTTAAACAGTATTGGAATTGGAAGTGGGGGTGGTGTTGGAAAAGTAACTGCAGAATGGTTAATTAATGGTCATATTAATGAAGATATATTTTCATATGATATTAAAAGATTTCAAAAATTTCATTCAGAATTAGGATTTATTAAA
>MDTE01087774.1_pt1 | contig 11493 bp, 8 predicted proteins | sample 811231 | NCBI WGS metagenome assembly MDTE01 (sample SAMN05326651, study PRJNA326480) | marine metagenome | isolation source: seawater | place: Indian Ocean: Red Sea | collected 2010
CAACAAAGCCCCGCAAGCAGAAATTTAATAACATTGATTTAATGAGAATAAAGGAAAGTTTTTTTGAAACCTAATTAATTACTTCTCGTATTAACTGAATGAACAACACGTTCAAAATCCGCCACTTTTACAATAGAATTTATTTTTTTTGAATAATAACCCTAAAAACGCTATTTTTAATATTTGCATATGAAAAACGCCTTCATAGTTATACTAGGTCTAGTTGCAGTTTATTTTGCATATCTTCAATTCGGACAACAAGAAAATCAAAACAACGCAAACGTAAAAAATTTCAAACAACGCAAAACAACTGCTGAAATTGAGGCTAGAGATATCAACTTTTCAGTCACCGTAGCCGGCGAGATAAGCCCAGCAGAAAAAGTATCAGTAAGACCAGAGGTAAATGGAAAAATAGCAGAACTAGCTGTAGACATCTCTGACTTTGTCGCAAAAGGGGAATTACTTTTCAGGCTTGATGATAAAGATATCCAAATAGAAATCGATTCACGAAAAAAACAAATCGATAGCGCAAATCTTCAACTTGCTCAGGCCAAAAAAGAGTATGAAAGATCAGAACAATTATTTGAAGATGATCTTGTTTCTAAAGAAGTTTTCGAAGCCACCAAAAACAAATACGAGCTTTCTGTAATTTCTAAAGACCGAGCTCAAAATGATTATGACTTAACTGCAGAAAAGCTATCTAAAACTAGTGTGGTTGCACCCTTTGATTGCACAGTTCTTTCAAGACCCGTTTCCATTGGACAAGCGGTGTCAGGTTCAGGCGGGCAAAGTGGAGGCACAGAAGTTATGGAAGTAGCCGATTTAAAGAATCTAATTATCCTTTCCCATGTCAACCAAGCCGACGTGTCTAGAATGAAAAAAAATCAAAATGTTAGCATAGAAATTGAAGCAGTGGCAGACTTAGTTGTTCAAGGGGCCGTCGAAAGAATCGCACCTCAGGCAACCATCAAAAGCGGCATAAAAGGTTTTTCTACTAGAATAAAACTACTAGACACCGACTCAAGAGTAATCCCTGGAATGACAGCAACTATCAACATTCCTGTGGCAGACTCTAAAGGAGTTGTAGGAGCAAGACTTGCTGCAATTTTCACTGAAAGAAATGAAGCCGAACAAAAGACGGAAACTTATGCATATGTTAAAAACGCCGAAAACGACACTTTTGTTAAACAAATGATAGAAGTTGGAGTAAATGATCTAAATTACGCAGAAGTATTAAGAGGCTTAAAGATAGGCGATGTCGTTTCTTTAGAAAAACCCGATGATGAAAAAGTCACTGAAACAATAACTTTAGACGGGAAAAAGATAGCAGTTGAAGAAAAGAAAGAAGATCCATTGGCCAAATACGACACAAATGGAAACGGAAAATTAGACATGGAGGAGTTCAGAAACATAGATCGCGACAAATTGACCGATGAAGAAAAGACAGCCTTGAGGGAGCAAATGAGAAAAATGATGAGTGGGCGATCTGGTGGTAGTGGACGACCTGGTGGTAGTGGGCGACCTCGTGGTAGTGGGCGACCTGGCGGTAGTGGGCGACCTTAAACAAAGTAATTTTAAACTATTTATATTCTCGATGCCTCTACTGGAACTAAGGGACATTCACAAAACTTACCACCTTGGCGGCGAAACAATTCGGGCTCTAGATGGTGTCTCATTAGACATAGATTCTGGTGAATTTATTTCGATCATCGGCCCGTCAGGAAGTGGGAAATCAACTCTAATGCATATAATCGGATGCTTGGATTCCCCTACTTCAGGAACTATTAGTTTAGACGGAATAATGATCCATGATGCTTCAGCAAGACAATTAGCATCTATTCGTAATAAGAAAATTGGATTTGTTTTTCAGTTTTTCAATTTGCTTCCCAAGCTAACAGTTCGACAAAATGTTGAACTTCCAATGATATATAGTGGATTAAGCAGTAAGGAACGAAGAGAAAGAGCTATGAGCGCATTGGAATCCGTAGACATGGAAGATCGAAGCAAACATAGACCATCACAACTTTCTGGCGGACAACAACAGCGAACTGCAATAGCCAGAGCTTTAGTCAACGATCCAAAAATAATTTTCGCGGATGAACCAACGGGAAATCTAGATTCAAATACTGGAGAAAAAATTCTTCAAATGTTTGATAAACTCCACACTGAAGGAAGAACTGTCATGCTTGTTACACATGATCCAGAAATAGCAGCAGTAACTCCAAGGCGTATTGAAATTAGAGATGGGAAAATTGCAAATGAAGTAGACCCGAAACTTTCAGGTCAAACCCCCAGATTCAACCTTGGTTAATCTATGTTTTGAAAAACCATTAAATGAATTTACTTTCTGTCATTGCAAGCGGTTTTAGAGAAGTTGGAGCCCACTGGTTTCGCTCAGCTCTAACAATGTTTGGAGTAATATGTGGTGTTGCTAGCCTTGTAACAATGGCTGCATTTGTAAAAGGAAAAGAAAATTTATTAAAAGAATCACTTGCCGAATCTGGAGGATTAGAGCGTATAACAATTGAATCAGAAGATGACCTGCCTGATTACCAAAAACATCTAGAAGATGAAATAAGAGGAATTACACTGAAAGACGTATATGCATTAAAAAATAATGCTCCTCTCGTTTATAACGTCACACCCATAGTAAAGAAAATGAGCTTCAGAAGTGATTTAAAAATCACTCGAAAAGGAAAAAGCACCCGTTTCACATTGCTCCAGGGCACCTGGCCGGAAGCATTGGATATTATGGAACATGAAATCGAGCACGGAAGAATGTTTACCGAAATAGATGATTATTTCGCTAACAATGTATGTGTAATAGGCACAGAAGTAAGAAACGCACTTTTTGGTGAATATGATGAAAACGGAGAAACTATTATACCAATTAACGAAAATATTTTTATTAATTATAAACCATTTAAAATAGTTGGCATGTTCAAGGAATACATGACCGAAGAAGACCGCAAGAAAAAAGAGGAAGCCAAAAAAAACAATCAAAGTGTTAGCCAAGCTGATCGTTGGAGTCGCTTTAGATATAGCGATAGCAATAGCCAAAGAACAATGCGAGTTTACGGCTCAAAGAATAGCACGATACTATTACCACTGAACACCTTAGTCTCCAAACTAGACTCAAGTTTTGAAAGCGGAAGCAAGATGGACAGAAGCTTGTCTGAACTAACAATGAAAATTAAAGATGTTTCATTGTTAGAAAAATCCCTACAACAAGTTCGAAATGTACTTTTAAGAACTCATAACGGACTCGAAGACTTTGAATTTGAAACTCAAGAAGCGTTTTCAGAAGACATAACGCTTGCAATTTATAACGAAAGAACAAGCGGAATGTTTATTGCAGGCATTTGCCTTTTAGTTGGGGGTATAGGCATCGTGAATATAATGCTATCAAGTATATCTGAAAGGGTACGGGAGATTGGCATTCGAAAATCAATCGGTGCTACAAATCTCGATATTTTTTCTCAAATAATCACTGAAAGTATTGTTTTAGCAGTATCTGGGGGATTAATAGGACTCGCTATTTCACCTGTTCTAATTGACACACTAGCAAGCTATGCCCCTGACACTACGCCTCCAATAATGACAGCAGCCTCCATGATAGTAGGTTTTTCTTTTAGCGTAATCACTGGAAGCCTTGCTGGTTTAATCCCAGCAATAAAGGCAGCAAAGCTAGATCCAATAGAGGCTCTCAGATACGATTAATCTGCATGTTTATTTTCAATACACTAATAATTGGTTTACGGGAAATCTTTTCCCACTGGTTTCGATCTTTCCTCACAATTATTGGTGTTGTTCTAGGGATTATGAGCCTTGTTACCATGTCTGCAATTGTTCAGGGCATGGAAAACGCAATGAAAGAACAGATGGCAACATTTGGCGGTGCAGATAAAATTAACATCGATGATGAAGAGCCTCCTAGCTATCAAGACCATAAAAAGGATTATTCCCCAGGAATAACAGTAAAAGATGCTTATGCTTTTAAGGAAGGTTCTACCCTACTAAAATGCATATCACCTGAGATGTCCTTGCGTCGAGCTCGTGCCACATATCAGGACAAAAGAGCTTACATCTCAGAATTCAGTGGCGTTTGGGAAGACATAATGGAGATGAATTCCTACGAAATAGAAACAGGTAGATTTTTCACACCATTTGAAGATTATGCAGCAAAGAATGTTTGTGTTCTTGGATCAGATATTAGTGCTACTCTCTTTGGAGAAGATCCAGATACCGGGCAGCCAACTAATCCAATTGGAAAAATTATAAATATTAATTACGTCCCATTCTCTGTAATAGGTGTATACAAAAGGCTTGAAACTGAAGCGGAAAAAAAGAAGAGAGAAGCTCAATTACAACGGTCACTGAATCAAAGTGGACCCAAAAGAACCAGTAGTTTTGGATTTAGGAGAGGAAGCCGATTTCAGCACAGAAACAATACTATTCATATCCCACTAAATACAATGTGGATGAAGTTCAAAATGTCATCCTCCAGCTCGTCATCTAGCTCATTTCAAAGCAGATTCTCTACGGCATCTGCCGAACCTGAAGTTTTTGTTCCAGATCCAACTTTAAGCGACCTTGATGTAAAAGTGTCAAACATGGACTACCTGGCAAAAGCTATGGACCAAATGAGAAATATTATGATTCGAACTCATAACGGAATTGAAGATTTCTCATTCCGTACACAAGAGAACGTGATTGCAACAATAAGTGAAAAATTGAATAGTGCTAAAATTATTCGAGGTATTATTGCCGCAATGAGCTTACTTGTAGGCGGAATAGGCATTATGAATATAATGCTGGCAAGTATTAATGAACGAATAAGAGAAATCGGAACTTTCAAAGCTATGGGGGCAACCGGGTTTATAGTTTTTATTCAAATAATAATGGAAAGCTTAGTTCTCGCACTTTTAGGAGGCATATTGGGTATTCCGGCTTCGTACGGTTCCGTGTGGGTCCTAACACAACTAGTCCCAGCAGAGAATACTCCTGTTATTACCAGTGAAGCGTTATTAATCGGAGTAGCCTTCAGTGCATTCGTAGGATTAATGGCCGGACTATTTCCAGCCATAAAGGCCTCAAGGCTAGATCCCATCGAAGCACTTCGCTACGAGTAGCACACATAATAACGCATTATTAGATAACCATATCAATGCCAAACGGTGAGCGAAGAAACCACCATTAATACTGATATAAGCCCCAATCAGTTTAAGCAGCTTTATCTGGTCAGCAAAGTTATCCACTCCACACTCGACCAACAAGAAGCCTTAAACCTAATAATAAAGGAAGCAGTCCGCTTAGTAAAAGCTACAAGCGGATCACTTGTTTTAATTAATCCAATCAATGGATTTTTAGAAATTCAAGCAGCCCACGGACTTCCTGAAGGAACAAAATTACAACTACAAGTAGGCGAAGGCATCACCGGCTGGGTAGCACAACAAGGCAAACCAACCGTCGTAGCAGATGTAAAAAAGGACAAACGTTATGTTCAAGTTCATAAACACACACAATCCGAGCTTGCAGTACCATTGGAGATTAATGGAATATTAAGCGGGGTTGTCAATGTAGACTCTGATAAATTAAATGCCTTCAACAAAAATGATCTAGCATTACTAACCGAGCTTGCCAGCCAAGCAGCTCTCGTTATTCATAATGCATTTCTTTACGAACAATCTCAAATAAGAGCAAACCTCTTCGAGTCCCTGATAACTGTAGGGCAAGCGATAAACTCAACACTAGATCTTGAAGAAGCCCTCAGTTCAATAACTCGTGAGGCATCAACTCTTATGAAGGCTCCGACTTGCGCATTACAACTACTTGATGAAACAGACAGCAAACTGAGCCTAGTTGCCTCATTTGGAGCCGGAGAATCCTATCTAAACAAACCGGATGTAAATATATCTGAAAGTTTTTCAGGATCAGTTGTCAGACTTAAAAAACCACTACAAATTGAAAATGTTCAAACATCTAATACCTATCAGCAACAAAATATAGCTCGCAAGGAAGGCCTCGTTGCAATGCTTAGCATTCCTCTAGTATTTGGTTCAAAGGCCATTGGCACATTAAACGTATATAAGAAAGAATCGTACGTTTTCTCTAATGAAGAAATCCATATAGCAATGGCATTAGCTGAATTTTCTGCAATGGCCATTGAAAAAGCACGACTTCTTGAACGCATTGTAGAGTCGGAAGAATTACTGAGACAAAATGAAAAACTTTCCGCTCTCGGACTACTTGCAGGAGAGGTGGCTCACGAGATTCGCAATCCGTTAACTGTTCTAAAGATGCTTTATCATTCACTTGAACTAAAGTTCCCAAAAAACGATCCACGCGAAGAAGATGTAAGAATTATGGGTGAGAAAATGGATCATCTAAATAATATAGTAGAACAAATCCTAACATTTGCTCGCAATGCAGAACCTCAATTCAAACCTAGTGATATCAATAAAACAATAGATGATCTTCGAATTCTGGTACGCCAAAAGATTGCGCAACAGAATGTTCAACTTGATGTACAATTATCCGATAATCTACCTAAAGTAAAAGCTGACGACCAACAATTGAGTCAAGTTTTCCTAAACCTAACTCTCAATGCTCTCGAGGCTATGCCGAATGGAGGAAAACTAACAATCAAATCAGACTCAATTCAACTGTCAGAAAACGATAAAAACCCAACACATGTTCGCATTGAATTTTCCGATACCGGATCGGGCATGGACTCTGAATCACGTAAAAAGGCATTTACCTCGCTACTAAACAGCAATAAACCTGGCGGCACAGGGATAGGTTTAGCTATTGTAAATCGAATTATCGAATCTCATAGCGGGCAGATCAAAATCAAATCAAATGCTATAGGAACCACTTTTAGCATTCATATCCCGATACAAAATTAGACATTATCAGGATCCGGATGAACCCAAGGGGCTCTATAAGGACGATTTAACAACTTGTTTGCTTCAGCATCATCTAATACTTGATGCGTTTTAGGATCCCATCGTAGCGAACGACCTCCTAGCTTCTGAGAAATATTTGCTAAAATACAACTCACTGTAGAAATATGACCCTCTTCAATATCAGCCACAGGCTTACTTCTATTGGCAACAGAATTTAGAAAATCAAGCATGTGTGTTCTAACTGCTGGGGCAACATGTCGCTCGAGATCCTTTTCAGTTTTATCCTCAGGGTACTTCTCAAGCTCCATAACACAATCACGATGTATTGGCTGTTTCTGTTTGTTGCGAGGAATAAAATCAAAACTATTAACACTCAACTTAAGAGTTCCTTTATCTCCATAAAGAAAAGCAGCCCATGGATATTTAGGATCAGGTGAATGGCCCCACGCACGATGCTGCCAAACAACTTGTAAATCATCGAAATCAAAACAAGCGGTCTGTGTATCGGTTGTATTTGCCTTAGCATCCTTATCAACTAAAACGCCGCCCTGCGAAACAATAGTCGTTGGCCAACCAAGTCCTAGCATCCATCGAACCGTATCAAGCATATGGATACACATATCGCCCACTATACCATTACTATATTCCATAAAAGCTCTCCAGCCACGAGGATGACAAAGCTCATTATAAGGCCGCATGGGTGCTGGCCCTGTCCACATTTGATAATCAAGACTGGCAGGTGGCTGGCTGTCAGAAGGATTTTGTCGATTTCGCATATGATAATAGCAACAAACCTCTGCATGGGCTATCGTACCTAACAATCCAGCATCAACAATATTCTCTTTAGCCTCCATCAAATGAGGAGTACTCCGTCGCTGAGTACCAACCTGTACCACTCGCCCATACTGCCTTGCCGCAGCTAGCATCGCCTGACTCTCAACTACATCAATGCTCGTTGGTTTTTGAACATATACATCACATCCTGCTTTCACAGCATCAATCATCGGTAATGCATGCCAATGATCGGGTGTAGCAATTAACACTAAATCAAGCTTATTGTCCCCGAGCAACTCCTTATAATCTCTATATGTTTTCGGCCGTTTTCCAGATTTTTGCCTTTTAGAAACCATATCTGCCGCCTCCGAAAGCATCTTGCTGTCCACATCACAAAGCGCAACAACCTCCACAGGTGCAACTTGTATTAAACGAAAAAGATCAATTTTACCGTACCATCCTGCACCAATTAAAGCTACTCGCCTAACTGGCCCGTTAGCAATCGCAGCAGCAGTCGCATTAAGTGTGGCATAAGATAAACTGGTTGCCATACTAGCACCCAAAAACATTCGACGGTTCATGGGCCTTGTTTAGCTGTTTCGCTAAACGAACTCAAGTCTAGCCGAGTAACAATAATTAGCTTAAATCCACAAACTTGCCCTCAAAGAAATGAATTAGTAGTTTAATCGTTATGCGAGTATATAAAATTCTATTTGTTTGCATGGGTAATATTTGTCGTTCTCCAGCGGCAGAAGCCGTAATGAAACATCTTATAGATAATGAAGAGTTGACCTCCAAAATCGAATGTGATTCAGCTGGGACAATTTCGTTTCACACTGGCGAACCACCAGACCATCGCATGCATACCGCTGCTCAAAATCGCAATATTCAAACTGGGGGACAAGCCAGGCAAATTCAAAAATCAGACTACAATGAATTCGATCTTATTCTAACTATGGATGAAGATAACTACCATAATGTCCTATCGATGGCACCCCCAACTAGTTATACCGCAGAAATTAAAAAATTTTGTAACTTTATTTCAGAATCTAACGAAACAGAAATACCAGATCCATATTATGGAGGCCCTAAAGGCTTCGAAATAGTACTCGATCTACTTGAGGATGGTTGCAGCTCACTACTTGAATACGCCCGAAAAAAAATAAAATAGCTTTATGTGGAGCGTTATTGCCAACCATATCGCTGAAGTAAAAGGTATTTCATTTAATGCTCGAAATATAAAAACCATTACCGGTGGTTGCATTAATGAAACTTATCAAATTCAAGACCATAATAAGTCATATTTCGTAAAACTAAACAACTTAGATTCAATTGATATGTTTGAAGCAGAGGCAGATGGACTTAATGAAATGGCTGCCACAAAAACAATCCGAGTTCCATCTCCAATCTGTTTTGGTATTAGCAATCAAAAAAGCTATCTCGTACTGGAATATATTCACCTTAACAATGGCAATTTCAAATCGCAAACAAATCTCGGAAAAGATATAGCCAAACTACATTCCATCGGCCAAAAGAAGTTCGGATGGCATCGTAACAACACTATCGGCACTACCATGCAATTGAATCCAATAAATAATAACTGGCCGGAATTCTTTCGAAAATATCGACTAGAATTTCAGATCAATCTCGCCAAAAAGAATGGATTCGAATTTCACAGAAGCAAAGAATTGTTAGATAAAACAGATGATTTTTTCTATGGTTACAAACCAAAACCAACACTGCTACATGGAGATCTATGGAGCGGCAACTTTGCTTTTGATGAAAATAAAAATCCGGTGGTTTTTGATCCAGCTAATTATTATGGCGACCGTGAAGCTGAGTTTGGATTAACAGAAATGTTTGGAGGATTCAGCTCAGATTTCTGGAACGGGTACAATTCAGTACTGCCACTTGACCCAGGCTATTCAACCCGAAAAGAACTTTATCGCCTTTACCATACACTAAACCACCTCAATCTTTTTGGTTCTAGCTATGCGGTCTCAGCTCAGCAACTAATCAGTCAACTTAACAAAACTAAACTGATCTAAATACTAACGATCAATCAGAATCTTCAATGCCTTCATCTTCAGAGACTGTTGGCCCAGCAACTGTATATTTTTCAATAGTATTTATTCGATAACGGCGAGTATTATTATCGATCTCAAGCTCAGTCTCTTCTCCAGGTTTTTTACCTAAGAAAGCTTGGCCAAGCGGGGTGAGATAACTCAGGATATGTTTCTCAGGATCACCGTCCCATGCGCCAAGCAGTATAAATAATTCATCATTTCCCGTATCAAGATTGGTCACACCCAACTTGTTGCCAACACTTACTTTATCCAAAGAAGCATCACTAAAATCTGTACCTCGAGCCCGAGTAAGATCCACCTCTAACTCACCCTTACGAGCCATAAGAACTTTCTGCATCTCTTTCGCTGCTTTGAATTCATGATTCTCACGCAAGTCACCATAACTTCTAGCAATTGCAATTTCTTTAGAATTAGATGGTATTTTTTTCTTAACTAACTCTTCGTACTCATCCTTACGCCGTTCTAAACTCGGCCAAGATACAATCAACAAATTGTCCTCCTTAGCCTGATCGCCAGAGATCATCGACTGAATTGAAGGGTAAGCTTTAACGATACGACCTAAAATTGATCGTTTATCCATATCATCAAAACAAATTGTCGTCTGTAAAGCACGAACCAAATCCTCAACTACTTCTACATCTGCTGAACCGATTAAATCTGTAACCAAATCCTGATCAGACATAATAAAATCACCAAGCTTACTGGTTTTCTTCTCATTAAAACGGTCCTGCTCAATGGCCGCCATCATTGCACGGAAAACCTCAGGTCCAAGAATATCAGCAAAACTATCGGAACGATTTTTACCCAGCCATAGCATCAGATCGGTGCTAGCCTCATGCTTGCTTACTAGTTTTTCTAGGTGATTTTTGAAGCGATCAAAGTGCCCAGCATCAATTAGCATATTAACTAATTCTCCTACCAAACGAAACCCACTCGAATTGAGTAATTCTAGATATGTATCAACCCATGTTTCAGTGTTAGAACGACGGAAAGCATCCAATGCAAGTTTCTGCTTAGCAGCAGAAAGCCCTTCAATAACTCCTGCCAAATCCTTTGTTTTATTAAACACAGACTCAGCTACAAGCTCATCCTCACTTGGAGATAAACCCGAATTCTCACGAATAGCATCTCGCAACAAAATAGCCTCAAGAGAAAGCGAAGGCTTGATATTAATATGATTTTTTATGGCAAGATTAAGAACATCAATTATCTCACCTAAAGCCTCCTCTTTATTTTCAACATCACCAATTCCCTTATATATTTCTGTAGCAGCAGCCAACTGAGCCTTTAACCCTTTAGAATCACGAAGATTACTCATCAATTGATCATATGCAGACAACTCATCAGCGTGATATATAAGTGGTTCCGATTTCTTAACAGGTAATTGAAAGTGCCCATCGCCTTTCATTTCCTTCTTGGCATCTGCCCACCATTTTTTCCAATCTTCGTCAATAACATCGGGTACTAGGGCCTCTTGGATTTGAGCCAAAGTTGCATGGCCTCCATAACTTGTTAAGACTAGTTTTATAAGCTGCAAATGATCCAACGCACCCATTCTCTTAAGACCAGACAAATCACTAGCTTTTCGGGCTAAAATATGATTCGCACTAAGAGGGCTTAAAATCTTAGCAGCAAAACCTAGATCCATGACATGATTTGGTTTTGATTGAAAATTAATAGTAATCTTTGCTAACAGAGTATCCACTCTTGTGATCTTCCCAAAC
>MDTE01088805.1_pt1 | contig 11493 bp, 12 predicted proteins | sample 811231 | NCBI WGS metagenome assembly MDTE01 (sample SAMN05326651, study PRJNA326480) | marine metagenome | isolation source: seawater | place: Indian Ocean: Red Sea | collected 2010
CTTGAAGTAATGGGTCAAGACTTTTATTCTTGTCTCCTAGTGCTCCTACTCCTGCAATATTCAGAATATCCGCCACAACAGCTGATGCTGTAGGCCCAGCACCTGCTCCAGGGCCATAAAACATTACTTCTCCAATCGGATCTCCTTCAACAAGAATCGCATTGTTTACTCCATTAACTCCTGCGAGTGGGTGTTCTTTTGGGATAAGGGTTGGTTGGACCCATAACCCTAAAGGCAGTGAATTAATGGCTTTGTTTTTTGTCTCAAGTCTTTCTGCTACAGCAAGCAGTTTGATTTCATAGCCTAGCTTGTTTGCATAAGCAACATCAAGACTATTTAAGTTGCTAATCCCTTTGGTTGGAATGCTTTCACGATTGATTGAACCACCAAAAGCCAAGCTACTTAATATTGCGATTTTGTCAGCAGAATCAAATCCTTCAACGTCTGCTGCAGGGTCAGATTCTGCATATCCGAGCTCTTGAGCTTGTTTTAGAACTTCGCGGTAACTAACCCCTTCTTTTGCAATTTTACTGAGAATGTAATTAGTAGTTCCATTGATGATTCCACTGACCTTGCTTATTTTGTTCCCTCCAAGAGATTGCTTTAACGGCTCGATAATTGGAATGCCACCTCCTACGGCAGCTTCAATTAAAACGTAAACACCTGATTCATTTGCAGCTGCAGCAATCTCTTCTCCATGTCGAGCGATAACAGCCTTGTTAGCAGTTACTACAGATTTGCCTGCTGCAATAGCTCGTAAAATTAATGAGCGTGCAGGCTCTATTCCTCCAATCACTTCAACAACTACATCTACAGAATTATCATCAACTACTTCTTTTGGGTCCTGAGTTAATAGAGACTCTGCAATTGAAACGCATCTAGTGCGATTTAGATTTCTTACCGCTATTCGAACTAGTTCAATATCTGCTACTAAGGGATGTCGACCGGAAGGGCTTTGAATGATATTTGCGACTCCTGTTCCTACTGTTCCAAGTCCTAAGAGCCCTATTCCAATTTTTTTTGCCATGTTTAATTTCCTAGGCTTGGTTGGTTTCTTAAGTAACTCTATGCAGCCTTGAAGAACAGGTTAAACATTTTTCGAATGTGATTTCGCCTGTGCTTGCATAGCCATGAAAATATTGAGAAAGCCATTTGCTCTTGAAGGAGTCAAACTGCCGTGGAGACCTGTTTCTTTAATGAATTCGGGGCTTATTGCCATGATCTGCTCAGGAGTGAGATTATTTAGACCTTGAACTAGGAAAGAAAGCAATCCTTTTGTGATTAAAGCATCAGAGTAGCCTTTCCATTGCAAACGTCCTTCAATAAGTCTTCCAAGGACAAATACCTGCGAAATGCAACCCTTTACTTTGACTCTTTCATTGCGCAACTCTTCCTCTAAACTCGGCAGCTTTTTGGCGAGCCAAAGCACATATTCATAACGTCTTCGTGGGTCAGATGTTCTTTTGAGCTTGCCGATCATCTCGTTAAGAGCAATACTGCCAAAGTTTTTGGAATCTGTGGGGGCAGATGTCTCAGCCATGCCAATCTAAGGCTCTGATTTGATTCTCTTTCAGCCTAACTAGTAATGCAGATTCCAAGATTGATTTTGGAATTTATTCGCAGGGTTTAAGTGCTAGGCATGCTGATTTTAAACTGATTTAAAATTTCCCTCTTCATTTATCCAACCATCAAAAGGAATATCCCACTTGTCTTTCGGTAAAGGTAATTTTGAAACACAAGCTTTGGGCAATACAACAAATGAAGAGATGGCTCTCCAATTTGATTTGGCTCTTAGGCGATCGAAGAAACCAGCTCCATAGCCAAGGCGGTAACCATTTTGATCAATAGCGATAGCTGGAATTAGTAATAGAGAGATGTCTTCTGCGCTAAGGATTGGCTCATTTAGAGGGGCAGGTATTCCTTGCGAGTCTTTTTTTAAGGGACTTTTGTTCCATGAATGATATGTAATCACACCTTCTTCTCTACATGCTGGTAGTGCTATTGGTATATTTAAACTTGCTTTTAAACCACGTAGATCAACTTCTCCGCTTAAAGGCCAGTAGATTCCTAGATATCCTTTAAGAGCATCCACTCTGATCAAACTTTCAATCTTGCTAATCACATTATTAAGGATTAAAGCTTCTACTCTAGGAAGTACTTTATTGCGGAGATGTCTATAATTACTGCGTTGAATTTGTTTTGAATGATTGGTATTCATTTTCCTTGGAATTAGATTAAATAATCTGAGTACTTGGTTTTGCTAGGTGATTTATTTGTGAAACCAACCAGTTAGAGCAATCGCTAAAGCATCTGCTGCGTCATCAGGCCTGGGTGGATATTCGAGCTTAAGTTCTCTCATTACAGCTGCTAATACATCATCTTTATCTGCCTTCCCTGACCCTGCTACTGCAAGTTTGATTTGCATTGGAGGAAACTCTAAGATTGGAATCATGAAACGTGCGAGAGTCATAATTACTACACCTCTAGCTTGTACAACACTAATTGTTGTGCTTGATCGATAAAAAAAGAACTTTTCTACAACAGCAAGTTTTGGATCCCATTTGCGAATTAGCTTTCGCAAATCCACTGCAATTTCGACAAGACGATCGCATTCTTTTTGACTTTGATCGGTACGAATAATTCCGCAATCAAGCATTTCTAGGCTTTTGTTTTTTGCTTCAATTACTCCAAACCCCACCCTCGCAAGACCTGGATCTATGCCGAGGATACGCAAATGATTACTCCGCTATAGCCAGTTCGAATTCGGATCCATCAACATTTTCATTTCTCTCAAAAATTTTGCAAAAGGCCTTAATGACTCGATCCCCTGAGTCAACTTGCTCTAATGGATCTTTTCTAAGTCGATGTCTAAGAGAGCATGAAATCACACGAGCAACATCTTCTTCTGATACTTCTTTTCGCATTTCAAAAGCTGCTAAGGCTCTGGCCGCCCTGTTTGTGACAATGTCGCCACGAAGTCCATCAACATCAAGCTCTCCACAAACTGCGGAGATGCGAAGTCGCAGATCCTCGTCGATTTTTACTTCTTGGAGGATTTCTTGGGCCTCAACGACTTTCTTTTGGAGCATGTCCTGAGTTGTTTGCTTCTCCGTAGAAAATGCTTCAGGGTCATTGTCAAAGGCCGTGCGTTGATCTACAACCTGGACTCTTAGCTCTGCATCTCTAACTGTGCGAACTTCGACGCTCATTCCAAAGCGGTCAAGTAATTGAGGGCGAAGTTCTCCTTCCTCTGGGTTGCCTGAGCCAATCAGTACAAATCTTGCTGGATGTCTGACTGAAATCCCCTCTCTCTCTACTGTATTCCAGCCTGAGGCTGCTGAATCAAGGAGTACATCAACCAGATGATCATCGAGGAGATTCACTTCGTCAACGTAAAGCAATCCTCGATTTGCTTTTGCCAAGAGTCCAGGCTCGAAGGCTCTTACACCATCACTTAATGCTTTCTCTATATCAATGGTTCCGCAAAGTCTGTCTTCAGTCGCTCCAAGTGGCAGGTCGACCATTGGGACTTGCTTCTGCTCCGTTTGAGGAGTTTCTCCAGTTGCAATTAACTGACGGACTTCACTGCTTTGCAGGTCTGGATCTAAGGGTGAACTGTTGTAAGGATCACCAGTTACTACATCAATTCCTGGAAGCAAATCTGCCAGTGCTCTAATTGTTGTTGATTTTCCTGTTCCCCTGTCCCCCATGATCATTACCCCGCCAATGCGAGGGTCTATGACGTTAAGCAGGAGGGCCAGTTTCATTTCTTCCTGCCCAATCACTGCAGTGAAGGGGAAGACCCTGCGCTTCCTGGTTGAACTCACGAGCTGAATTTAGGTGTTGTTATGGATTTTTTCATAAGAAGAGTTTTTAGGCCTTCCAGAAATTTGAGCTTGCAAAGAAAATTTTATGACATTGTAGTTTAATTGGTAATTCTTTTTGGAGAGATCTTTGATCAAAAAGATAATCTACTATTGTCTTAGATCCATTTAGCAGCATTTGATCTTGGCTCTTTATAATGTCTTTGCGTCTTTTTATTGGCTTTAAGACTGCTATTTTTTATTTTTGTGACTATTGCCCACAGCAAGTCGTAAAGCGTTGCAACCTCAGTCCATTTATCGAAGGAAGTAACTGAGACGGAAGGAAAAGCTCATGGAATCCAGGAGGAGTCGTTTGTTAAATGTGGTTAATCATCAGATGAACTTGACCTTTTTGATTTAAGGAAAGGGACCATGGCTGCAGACATTTTTCTAATGAGTTCTGCAGACCTAGGGTCGTTAAATGGTCCTTTTACAAGAAATCCAGCGACTGCTCTCGTATTATCTGGCATCTGGATTAACCCTGCATCTGCATAAGCGATTCCGATGTCACCAGTTTTGTTATAAATCCGATAACCTTTAATTAGAAGGTTGTAGTCCACCTCTTTCTTATTTACTCCTAAGCCTTTTAAGAAACCGCCAGGCAGCAAGCGATTGGTCATTGAGGTGCTCATGATTTCTCGGAATAAGTCTCTTGTGCGGGTGCTTAGGAGTTCTCCTGAGTCGATCCTTGCGATGGTAAGAGCAAGATCTTTGGCACTTGTGGTATTAGATCCTTCTAGATCTGGCAGTAAGTTTTTGATTTCAGTAGAAGACAGATTAAATGCTTTGAAGTGTTCATTAAGAATATTTATGCCGCCTATTCTTTTAATTAAAAGGTTTGTGGCTGTGTTGTCACTTATCCTAATCATCTCCGTTGCAACTTCATGAACAGGAAAAATTTTTCCTGTTGGTTGGTAGGCCATCCAACCTGCGCCACCGCCTACTACCTCATTTGTTAGTTCTAAGCTTTCATCCCAATTTAACTCACCTGAATCAATTAAACTGAGAACTGTTAGAAGTATTGGAATCTTGATTGCACTTGCAGCAGGTAGGCGTTTACTTGCTTCGAGCTGCGCAAATTCTTGATTATCAATAGATAGAAGAAATCCACTTGCTTCTAGATCTTTCTCCTTGCTAGCAATCTCAATCCATCGTTTACTTAAAGAGGTGATTTCTCTTTCTTCTAAGCCTACTTCTCGATTCAATATTTGATTTGGCTTTCTCCCAGAATTTGTAGCTTTTAAGGTGTTATTTTTAGATGATGAAAGTCCTCTAAAAATTAGCCAATTTGGGAGCTTCAATTGACCATTGTCTTTTTGAATTGCAATTGCATTAATTGTTGAACCTGATATAACTCCAAGCCCTATACCCATTAGAAATAGATTTGCTAGAAGCCTTAGGGGCCGAATCAATTTTGAGTTGCTTCGCGAAGAGCGATTTCTTGCCAAGTTCTTTCAGGTTTTTCTAAACCGAGATTAAGAGTTCTCTTTGCTCATAGCCCAGCGTATTTGTCTCAATATCCCTCTTATTAATGAAACTTCGTCTTGTTGAATCTCGGCTCGTTGCAATAAGGCCCTGATTTTGGCCATTCGAGCTGAGGCAGTATGTTTATATAAAAAACCGATTTCAAGTAAAAGGGCTTCAGCATCTTTCAGGCAAAGATGCAACTGTTCAGGGGCACTTGGATCTAAAAAAGTTTTCTTATCTTGATTTTCTTGTGAGGTTTGACTCTCATTGCAATGGAATTCATGCAAAAGAATTCCTACTGCATGAGAGAGATTTAAAGAGCTGTAACTGGATTGTGTTTTTATTGTGACTGTTTTGTGGGCAAGTAATAACTCTTCATTGGTTAGACCTCTATCTTCTCTACCGAAAACTAAAGCAATAGAAGACTTACTCTTCTTTCCCAATACCCATTTTACTCCCTCTTTAGGCGAACACAAAGGTATTGATCCATGATCAACCCGACCAGAGGTTGCTACAATTTTTCGACAATCAGCTATTGCATCTAACAAACAAGAATATTGCTTAGCCTTGTCTAGCAAGTGTTTGCCTTTAACGGCCATTTTTCTGGCCTCTTCATTATTTGGGTCGCAGCGTGGTGCTACTAATCGGAGTTCTCGAACACCAAAATTTTGACAAAGTCTGGCTACACTCCCAACATTTAAGGGCCCAGAAGGCTCTACCAATATTACATTTATATCTAGTGATAAATCCTCCACTTTTAGTTAAGAGACTTTAAATAGGACAATAGATCTGCCATCTTTTGAGGCTCCATTTGAAAACTTGGCATTGGTGGAGTACGTCCTTGTATTACTTGATTGATGATTTGCTTATCACTTAAGTGATAACTCACGTCATGAAGGTCTGGCCCTAATAGTCCTTGTGCGGTTATGCCATGACAACCTACACAGTTAACTCGAAAAAGCTTTTCTCCATTGGATTTGGAGCCGTCAAGGCCAAGTGTTGTTTTGATGTATGGATCTGTTTTAAAAGCCCCAAACAGAAACAACACCAATACGAGTGTAGTGATGGCACAAAGAAAAAATATGACTTTGGTAAGCCAGGTGCTATTTTCCTTTTGTGAGACAGCGCTTGATGACGGATCCGTCACAGGAACTTCTTGCTCATGAAACAATTCTGCTTATTAGTTCTAGCTATTGCGAGTAAATGATTGAACCACTTCTTCTTGGAATTGTTTTGGGATTAGTACCCATTACTATTTTAGGGCTGTTTGTTTCGGCCTGGAATCAGTATCGACGGAGTGATTCAATGGGGGGCTGATTAGCAATAAGGCAGTGCTCCCATAAACCCTGCGGTCCTTTTCAATCCATGGATTCGGTGTCTCAAGGATAATTGAGCTGGCGTGTTCGCAAATTACCAAAGAGTTAGGTTTGAGCCAATCTCCCTCAAGAAGCTTTTCTAAGACCGAGTAATAAATTGTTGATTTATATGGTGGATCTATATAGACAAGGTCAAAACGAACATCTTTCCTGACTTGGAGTAGTTCTTGTTTGTATTCACTTTTTAAAAAAACAATGACGTCTGCGCAGATCACCTTTGCAGATTGTTCATTGTTTTGATCTGATGCACTTAGAAGAAGGTTTGACTCGCAGACTTTTGCAATTTTTTTGTCGCGTTCGATGGCTAAGACACTTTGTGCCCCTCTTTGAAGGGCTTCACAACCCATAACTCCACTACCACTAAAAAGATCAAGCCAGTCAGAACCTAGAACTTTGTTCCCAAGAAGGCTGATTACAGCTTCTCTAACCCTTGCTTGAGTTGGCCTAGTGGTTGATCCTTTAGGACTTTCTAGCTTTCGACCACCTATTAGTCTTAGTTGCCCTTTCACGTTATGGGCAGTGCTCCCGCATGAAGCCAATTAATCCATCTTTGCAGCATTTTATGGCCTGATTTTGCTGATTTTTCAGGATGAAACTGACAAGCCCCTACTCTGCCTTTCCAAACAATGGCAGTTACGTTTGTCGTGCCAAATTTTGTAGTTGCAGCCAAATCACATTCATTTTTTGGTATAGCTGAGTATGAATGTACGAAATACATCCAGTTTTTTTTGTCATTACTATTTAGCAAAGGACAGTTCTTTTTTTTGTTTAGTAGTGACCATCCCATATGCGGAATAAGTTCGCCCTGATTAGGTGGAAGCTTTCTAACGTGGCCATTGAGAAGTGCTAAACCTGAACGAGTGCCTTCATCACTGGATTCGAATAACAACTGAAGACCTAGGCAAATTCCTAACAGCGGCTTGTCTTCTTTTGCCCATGTTTGTAAATAAGGAATTAACTTTGTTTGTTTAAGTTGATCCATTGCTGGATCAAAAGAACCAACACCAGGAAGGACTAAGGCTTCGAGACTCTTAAGATCGTCAGGACTTCTCACTATTTTTAAGGATTGCCCAAGACGTAGAAAAGCTTGCTGCACGGAATGAAGATTCCCCATACCGTAATCAATCAGTCCAAGACGGTAACCCACTTAGTTGAATTGCATTCTGTTTAGGGATCAAAGATTAATTATTGGAAAAGCAATGCATTCGAATAAATAAGCTTTGGAATTTACTTGGCTTTAGAGATATTTTGAGATTGTTCCTGAAAGAGTTGCTTTTGGAACAGCTCCAACAACGGTATCAACTTTTTGCCCACCTTTGAATACCATCAATGTTGGAATACTACGAATGCCGTATTGGCTTGCGACATTTGGATTTTCATCAGTATTGAGCTTAAAGACCTTGATCTTTCCCTCAAACTCTTTGGAAATCTCTTCCACTATTGGAGCAACCATCCTGCATGGCCCGCACCATGGAGCCCAGAAATCAACCAATACTGGTACGTCACTTTGGAGAACTTCTTGTTCAAAAGAAGAATCAGTTACTGCAGCAGCGCTGGACATTCATTAGCACATCTATCTGGGGGTGAATTTAGCAACCGTCCCTATGCAGTAAAGGCTTTATTGACGTTAAGTGGTATGAACTGTGACGGTCGTGTAATTCAAAAGACAAAAAGCCCGAGTTGATCGGGCAGGTGGTGTGAGGAGTGTGTGGGCTTTTGCCCTCACATATCGATATTAACTCCTGCTACTTATGCGATTGAATTTTCATTGCTTAATTGGTCATCAAGCTATTTCCCCATACCTAGTTGTTGAGCTTTTTGGTAAACCTTGCCTTCAGTTAGAAGCGATGGGGCAACCACGACCTCAACCTGTTGCATCTCTTTGATATTTCCAGCTCCAAGAGTACCCATAGAGGTTTTTATTGCACCGAGAAGATTATGGGTGCCATCATCTAATCGGGCTGGCCCACGCAGAATCCTTTTTAGACTTCCTGTTGAACCAACTTTAATTCTTGTCCCTCTTGGGAGAACAGGACTTGGTGTCGCCATCCCCCAGTGGAATCCCCTGCCAGGTGCCTCTTCTGCTCTTGCTATTGGAGACCCAATCATGACTGCATCGGCCCCACACGCTATGCATTTGCATATGTCCCCACCTGTAATAATCCCTCCATCAGCAATGATTGGAACACGTTTTCCACTTTCTTTTTCGTAGTCATCACGTGCTGCAGCACAGTCTGCTACTGCAGTGGCTTGCGGTATTCCTACACCTAGTACTCCTCTGGAGGTGCATGCGGCTCCGGGACCTATCCCAACCATTATTCCTGCAGCCCCAACTCGCATCAACTGGAGGGCAACTTCATATGTAACACAATTGCCAATTACCACTGGTAAGCCCAGGCTCTTGCAGAGCTCTTCCAAATCAAGCTTTTGCCTTCCTTTTGGTCCAATGTGGTCTGTAGATACCACAGTTGCTTGTACGAAGAAAATATCAGCCCCCGCGTTTGCAATAACTTCTTTGAATTGGATAGCGGCCATAGGAGTGCCACTAACAGCTGCAATGCCTCCTTGAGACTTAATTTCGTGAATGCGCTTTGTGATTAGCTTTTCTTTGACAGGCAGACTATAAATTTCTTGCATTAAAGGCACGAACTCTTCTTTATCAACCGAGGAAATCTTTTTTAGGACGGGTAATGGATCCTCGTAGCGAGTCTGAACTCCTTCAAGATTTAGAACTCCTAGAGAACCAAGTTTGGAAAGTGTTACAGCCATGTCAACGTCAACCACACCATCCATGGCGCTTGCAATGATTGGAATCTCGCGCTCAATGCTGCCAATTTGCCAGCTTGTATCAGTGATCTCTGGATCAACTGTGCGTCCACCTGGAACGAGAGCAATTTCATCGATGCCATAGGCTCGTCGAACACTTTTGTTGCGTCCAAGCTGAATATTCACCGAAAATATTTATAAAGTTTCGCCAAGTTACCAACTAGAACGCTAAAAGCCTCTTTTGTTGTGATTAGAGGATGAAACTTCAGGCAATGCTCATTGACCCAGGAAGCGTTTGGATCGACTTTTGACCTTGAAAATGAATTCTTGACGATCTGCTTTGTGCAATAGATTTTTGGTTGAGAACCTGAGTAGCCAAATTGTTCCACAAAATTTGAAAAGACCTGGGGCTAAAGGGATCTCATTAATCACACTCAAAACATTTGTATAGGCTTTCACTAACCCTAGAAAAGTTATTAGGCTAATGATTAAAAGAGTTGGGCTTAGAAAAGCATTCCTTTCTCCATCTTTCTGGCTAGGGGGTATCCATTCTTTGATTTTGTTTAAAAGTATTTCCCATTCTTTTTTTAATTCGAAATTTGAGTTGATTGTTGACGAAACCCCATCTTGAACATCCTCCATGGGTTTTGTGGCCTCTTGGGATCCCTTTGATATGTCAGAAATCGAAGACTTAGGTGAATTAGAGGTTTTGAAGGTATTAGTAGTTTCATCTATAGCATCTTGATCTCTTGTGTCTTTTGATTGATTTGCCATTGCTTTGGAATTTGCTTGATTCTCAGAAGCATTAAGGGAGCTAGAAAGCTTGATATCGTTGAAACTGGTATTATCCGATTCCGCACGCGTTAATGAGATATTTGAGTTTGAATGTGGTTCTTTAGAAGATTCCATTAATCATTCCATCCTAGTTCTTGATTTTATTAGGGTTTTTTGCACATAGAACTTGGCTGTATGAAGAAATAAATAAGGGAATTTTTCTTTGGTTCTTACGACAACTCAACAGATGCCGAGATAATCTAATGTCTGGTAAGTAGCTTTTATATGGCTGATCCTGTGGGACCTGGAAGCGGCGCTCCCGGTGAGTCCGACGATCGGATCATCCAGACAGATTTGCGTAATGAAATGTCGCGCTCCTACCTGGAGTACGCGATGAGTGTGATCGTTGGGCGTGCTTTGCCTGACGCTAGAGATGGCTTAAAGCCTGTACACAGGAGAATCCTCTATGCAATGTATGAATTGGGCTTGACCAGTGATAGGCCTTATAGGAAGTGTGCTCGTGTTGTGGGAGAGGTTCTAGGTAAGTACCACCCACATGGAGATACAGCCGTCTATGACGCACTTGTAAGGATGGCGCAGGATTTCTCAATGCGTATGCCTTTAATCGATGGTCATGGAAATTTTGGTTCAGTAGATAATGATCCCCCTGCCGCGATGCGATACACCGAATCGCGACTTCAAGCACTTACTACAGATAGTTTGCTCGAAGATATTGAGTCGGAGACAGTTGACTTCTCTGACAATTTTGATGGCTCTCAACAAGAACCAACCGTATTACCAGCACGCATTCCACAGCTGTTACTGAATGGATCATCCGGAATAGCTGTTGGCATGGCAACGAATATTCCTCCTCATAACCTTGGTGAATTAATTGATGGTTTGAAGGCTTTAATTACTAATCCAGAGTTGAGTGATCAAGACTTAATCAAAATAATTACTGGGCCAGATTTTCCTACAGGCGGACAAATACTTGGGAGAAGTGGAATACGTGAAACTTATTTGACTGGTAGAGGTTCTGTGACAATGAGAGGCGTCGCTGAAATTGAGACGATTGAGTCTCCAGGGCGTCCTGATAGAGATGCTGTGATTATCACTCAACTCCCTTATCAGACAAATAAGGCGGCACTTATTGAAAGAATAGCTGATATGGTAAATGATAAAAAGCTTGAAGGTATTTCTGATATTCGTGATGAAAGTGACCGTGATGGTATGCGAATAGTTGTTGA
>MDTE01095546.1_pt1 | contig 11493 bp, 1 predicted proteins | sample 811231 | NCBI WGS metagenome assembly MDTE01 (sample SAMN05326651, study PRJNA326480) | marine metagenome | isolation source: seawater | place: Indian Ocean: Red Sea | collected 2010
TAGTATCTAGCACTAAGAACTTATTAGAAAACATGCTTAATAAAGACGAGCAAGCAGCTGAATATGAAAAAATTATAAATAGCGGTGGTGCTAGCAATAAAATATCTCAATTAACGCCTACGATAAATCAAGAATATTTACAAGATATATTATTAAATAATGGTAGAGGTTCTAAAGTCGAGTATAAAGATGGCGCTTTTGTAGTTACATATACAGGTAAAGATGGTAAAACATTAACTTATAACGCCAGCAATGATATAAATGCTACTAAAAAAGGTGCTAAACCTCTTATACAATATGTTAACGATTTTGATCCATCTTATAAAACTAGTTATGATAGAATAATATCTAAGTATAAACCAAGGCTACTTCAAGTTACTAAAACAGATGATGACGGAAATACAATAGTTACTAAGACAGCAGAGTATAATTTAATAAGAGATCAAATAATAAAAGAACTAGCTGATGATCCTAATTTTGCTGCTAACGCTTCGTTAGATGAAACACAATTTTTAAGAGGTAAAGGTGTTGAAGGTATAGAAGAAGTTTACGATATAGACTTGAACAATCCTAATTCTTTAATAGATTTAAATAATAAAATAAAAAATCAAAGAGCTAGTTATATAGCTGGATTATATCTACCACAAGATCAAGAAACAGCTAAAATAGTAAAACCACAAGAAGGCGATAGCGACGCACTTAAAGCTGCTAAATTAAGAGCAAGAACAGCTGACAGACAACTTCAGTTTGAACGCGAAAAACTCGCGCTTGAATCAGGTATTGGCGGTGATGATGTAGTTTCTCCAGAAAATAAATATGTAGATGATAGATACTCTGAAATATCGCCTGCTGTTGATCAAAATAATCAATCAGCTTTACGTAACTTGATAGTAAGAGAAATAAGCAGTGCTACAGGTATTGATCCTCAAGTAAAGTTTGATGGAGATAATTTAATTTTGACTATTGACAAACCTACAGGTGACAAAGCATATACACCTGAACAAGCTAAAAAAATAAATGAAGCTGCAAAAGAAGCAGGAGGTTCAGATATAATAGACTCTAACGGTATGATAAGAGATAAAGAAGCTTTTGAAGCATTACAAGAGCAAAATTCTTTTGGTCCACCTACAGGTAAAGCAATACAAGAACCAAGTAAAACTATAACTATTAATAATTATAGAACTGAAAATGGTAAAGCAGAACTATTAAACGCGTTAACTCGAAATAGATTTACTACAGCTAAAAATAGAAGCGCTGCTTTAAATAGAGTAGAAGAGCTAAGAAAAAGAGGTGAAACTCAAGCGTTAAAAGAGCAAAGAGATAAAACTACAAAAGAAACTAGACAAGCTAACATAATTAAAATAGATGAAGATGCTATGAGACTAGCTAATTTAGGTGCTGATGATATTATAAAAAATGGAAATTTGAATGAAGCTCAAAAGAAAGCTCCTTGGTTAAGTCAAGCTATGAATTTTATTAAAAAATTACCAGATGACTTTGTAATAAACGGGCCTAATGGTAAAGTAAAAGCAGCTGATTATTTTAAAGTAGATGTAGCTGTTGAAGATATGATGTTTAATTATGCTGATCTTTATAAGCAGATAGTTGCCGATCCATCGCTAGCGCCCAATGTTAGTTTTACATATACTTCAATTGATAATGCTGATAGATTAGATCCTTATAATCTAAACGAATAATATGGACGAAATAGAAAAATTATATAATAAACTTTATTCTGAAAAATTATTTTCTAAATCATTTGATGAGTTTAAAGAAAAGTATAAAGATCCTACTTATCAAAAAAGAGTTTATGATGCTGTTTCTAATGAAGGTTTTTATCAAGGTGATTTTAGCTCTTTTAACACTAAGTTTAATTATGAAGTGCCTGAAGACGAAGTTGATATAGCTCAAGCAGATGTTGAAGATGATGGCGTAGTATATGAGTCTAATATAGATATGCAAAGCTTTTTTAGTGAAGATGGTGAAACATTAAAACAAAAAGACTTTTCTTATTTTGATCAAGATTTTGATAAGATGAACGAAGAAATAGGAGGTTTTTTTGGTAACTTAGAAGAAACTATAACTGCTGATTTAGAGAAAAAATTTAAAAAGTGGGGCTTTACTTTTCAAGAAGCTGAAGCAGGTTCAGACGCTATTAAAGTTATTAGTACTGTAAATCCAAGTGTAAATAAAACTTTTAGCTTAGATGATCCAAGTAAAGGTATGTCTGAAATTAAATCGTTTATAGATGCTAATAAAAGAGAAAATGCAGTGTATTCTGAAGGCATAAAAGACATTAGTATAGATGATGATTATGTACAAGATCTACTTAAAGCTACTGCTAAAAACGACGAAGACAAAAAAGATGCTTTATTAACTGGTATTAGTAGAAAAATATATGCTTCTAGCGGTGTTAATTATGATGAGATAAAAAATTTAGAATCTAAAAGCGAAAAAAATCAAGATGAAATTGACTTTTTATTAAACAATGTTTTAGTTAAACAAGATCAAGAAGATAAAACATTTGAAGATGTACTTGGAGGTATAGGCGCTAGTGTTTCAGCTGTTGACCAAAGAATATTAAAAGATTATAAACCAACTGAAGAGCAAATAAAAAAATACTCTGATATATTTAACGAAGACGGTTCGTTAAAAGTAGATCCAGAAAAATATATAGAAAAGTTACAAGGTGAAAATTCTGAAATAGCTGATATAACAGGAAGTGATTTTGTATTTAAAATAAAAAATAAAGAAAAAACTTTATTTGATAAATTTAAAAATAAACAAACAGCTGGAATATTAGAAACTAGCAAAGTTGTTTCTGAAGAATCTAACAAACTATCAAATGATTTTAAATCTTTAACAGGATTAGATATATCAAAATATGAGCAGGTAAATTCATCTATAGAATCTAATATAAATAGTTTTCAAAATAGAATAAAAGCATTAACAGGTGGTAAAAGTTTAGAAGACTTTGAACCAGCTACTCAAGAAGAAGCTAATCAAATAAATCAAGTAATAAGTGAGTTTAATACTTATTATGCGCAAACTATTTCTCCAATAAACGATATATATAATGGCTACAGCGCATTAGGTATTAAACAAAAACAAATAGACAATGTAGCTAATACTATAGGATCTATGTTGTCTTTTGATGAGTTATATAAATATAAAGGCCAATATACAGATAGTAAATTTAAAAGTATTGTTAATAATGCTAAGTTAGGATGGAGTCAAGGAGAAGTTAATGAAGAATTTTTAAAAGTAGCATATGGCATTTCTGACCCTAATGATCAAGAAGAAGTAGCAGGAATAGCTAAAAAAGTAGCAGAAGAAATTTCATACCAAAAAGGTTTACTAACATCTTCAACATGGGAAAAATATCAAAACGCTTCTACAGTAGCTGAACAACTTAAAATATTAGGAACAGATCCACTTGAAGTAACACTTAGCTTATTTGGAAACTCTATGAGCATGTTTCTTGGCACTGGTAAAAATCTTATTATTCCCGTTATTGGTGGATCTACAGCTGTTGGAGCTGGTGTAGGTGCTAGTGGCTTTGGTGTTGGTGCTATACCAGGCGCGTTTACAGGATTTGGTTATGGACTTGCAACTTGGCAAGCTATAACTGGTTTTAACATGGAATTAGGTAGTGCTTATTCAGAAGAGTTAACTAAAGCAGGTTACGATTTAACAGATGAAAACTCAATTATTGCAGGGCTTAAAGATGATAAAGTTATAAGCGCAGCTACTGATAGAGGTATAAAAAGGGGAATACCTATAGGCCTTGCTAATTTTGTAGGTGGAAAAGTTGGCGCCAGCTTTGTAAGTCCATTAGCTACTACTGGAAAACAACTTGCTAGACAGCTCGGTAAAGGACTACTTGTTGAACCTGGCTTTGAAGGTTTAGGTGAATTAGCTGCTCAAGTAACATCAGACGGTGAAATAGTAGGCACTGAAATATTTAACGAGATGATAGGCGGTATGCCAGGTACTCAGTCTAATATTGCTGTTCAATATGCTAAAAATAATTTTTTAAACACACAGAAAAAGCTAGCTAATAAACTAACTGATGTTAACTTTATGGCTGATAATAACTATGGTTATAATGATGTTAGGGCTTTTACCAATAGATTAGTTAACAATAAAAAAATAACTCAAGAATTAGCAGATGATATAGTTAAAAATGCTAGAATAGTAGATGAAACTAATTCTTTAATGCGTAAATCTCCTAAATTTATTGGTGGTACAAGAAGAAAAAATGCTAGAAAAAGAATAGCAGATTTAATACAGACTAGAAACGCTATACAAGAACAGGGTAGTACTTCAGCGAATGATTTATTAGGTAATATAGAAACAGAAATAAACGAAATAGCTTCTACTGGTAGATCTTTAGAGTCTAGTTCTGTTATAACACTTCAGGATTATAGTAGATTAATAAATAGAACAGCAGTTGTAGGCGCTGATTTTATAAAAAATAAACTAAATGCCGATATTGAAGTTATAAACTTTAATAAAGAAACAGCTAAAGCTTTAGCTAAAAATAATCCTAATGTATATAATTCTATAATAGGTGATATAAATGATCAAACACCAGGATTTATAACACCAGAAGTTGACGGCAAACAATACATAGTAATAAATGAAGATGTAGTAAATAAAGGTTACAATAATGCTTTACTCGAAGGTGATTTAACAGGAGGTAATGTTATAGCTCATGAAATACTACACGCTGTATTAGATGCTTCGTTTGAAGAAGCCGAAGTAAAAGAGTTAGCAGAAAATTTAGAAACTTATATACTTGATGAAAGTAAAAATGTTATAAGCAAAGGTGCTAGAAGTAGAATAAAAAATAAATTAAGTCGTTACGAAAAACAATATGGTGGTAAAACTAATGAGTATTATCAAGAAGTTTTTACTACGCTTAGCGATGAAATGCAAGAAGATAATATAGATTTTAATAGACAAGATAAAAACTTTTGGCAATCAGCTGCAGACATAATAAATGATTTTATATATAAAAATAAAAATACATTTGATGAAGTTACTAGAAAAGGTTTAAAAATAAATACAGCCGAGCAAGCTTTTAATTTTGTAAAAGACTATAATAAAATATATAAAAAAGGTAATAGACTTGTTAAAGGTAAAATAAAACCTAAAGCTCCAATAATAGAAGATAAAGTTAGGAAATCTATAATAACTAAAGGAGAACAGCTAGATGATTTTATTAATAGTAAAATGACTAAAGATCAGTTTCAAAGAGAAAGAACAGTTGAGATCGCTGGTAAAATGATGACTCCTTTTGATGCTGCTTATACTGCTTTACAAGGTCCCGTTTTTGATCGTTTAATTGGTGCTAAAGTAAAAGATACAAAAGGCAAAAGTAAAGAAGATTTTATTCAAGACGTAAAAGATAGTCTAAGTAATTTATTAATAACTTTTAATCCACAAGAAAACGATAGTTTGTTTGCTTGGGTTAACTCTCAAGTAAGCAATAGAGTTGGTACAGTTTCTAAAGCTACAGCTCCTAAAACTAAATCTATAGATGAAAAAGTAGGAGATACTGGAAGAACAAGAGCGGAAACAATAGCTCAAGAACAAACTGATATTGAGTCTAGAGCAATAGAAGAAGCTAAAGAAGTATTTACGTTAGAAGATAAAATAGATTTAGATACTGAGACTGTATCAACTATAGAAAATGAGGTAGCTAAAATTAACTTTACAAAGTTACCAGATCCTAATGAACAGATAACTAAGAATAAAACTATAACACCTTTTGTTTCAGAGCTTAAACAAGCTATAGGTAAAACTGCAAGTGGAGCTTTATCTCAAGCTTCAAGAGCTGTTGTAGTTCAAATGGGTAAAAGAGGTAAGTATGTGCCATATCTTAGAAAAAATTTACCTTTTATTATTAAGAAACTACCTATCGGTTACTTAGCTAAGAACATGCCAGGCGTAGTTATGAAGTCTGTTGATGGAAAATTTACTTCTAATTGGCAAGGTAAGACTATAGATAAATATACTACTGCTGAAACAGGTATGACTTCGCAGCCTCAAAAAATGAAGTTGAAGCCAAACATAACTAAAGAAGATATTAATAATATAATAAGTAAGTTTGCTAAGCCAAATGGATCACCTATACAAAGCAAGCAAGAAGGATTAGCATATCAAATAGCTTCTGAACTTGGCTTAGAAAAATTTGGAAAATCTTTTGAAGAAAAAGGTAATATATACGAAAGCTTTGAAAAAGCGCAGAAAATACTTGATAGACCTGATCCTCAAAGCATAGTAGGAAAATTAACTTCTGATATTGAAAGAGGTATTAAAGGAGTTAGATATACAGTTTTAACTAATCCAGCTGCCCAAGTAGCAGTAAGTATATCTATACCTCAGATAGCTAAAAATATATCTAATATTTCTATGACTGAAGTAGATGCTAAGAAATATATAAGAGAAACTATAAGAGGAGTTATTAACTCTATACTTCCTGAATATGGATTAAACTTAGAAAACAAAGACGTAACTTCTATAGTTGATAAAATAATTACTTTTAGAAGAAGAGCTATATCTGCGCTTGAAATACAAAGCAAAGGAAAACAAAAACGTATTGATGTAGAAAAATCAATAATAGAATCTACACTACAGTTTCAAGAAAATGTAGTATCTCATTTAGGGTTAAATGAAAGTGTTAAATCTATATTTCAAAATGCTAGAAATATAAATGATAGTAGACGAAGTTATTTAGATCAATACAGGCAAGAAATAGAAAATGGAAGAGATCCTTTAGATGTTATTATAGATGTACTAAGATGGGATGCAGGTCATTTATCTTCAGCTTCTCAAATAGCTGACAAAGGTTTTACACTTACAGATGAAGTTAATGACTTAGGACAGCAAACAGTAGTAAGGATAAAAGATCATCCAAGTAATAAAACAAATAGAGCTCAAGTATTTGCAAATAATAAAGATTTTATAGAAAATTTAGTTAATTTAATATCAGACAAATATGATGTAAGATGGAAAAATTCAGGTAAAAAAATTCTACTTGATGGTGTTTACATAGCTGGAACTGATACTAAAGTAAACATAGACACTGCTACTCCTGCTCAAAACTCAGATGCAGTATTAAAAGCTATTGATTCTAAAGTAGAAGAAGGTTTAAGCTTGCAAGAAGCTAAGCGAAGAGTATTTAAAGAAAGAGAAACTGCAGCTAAACAAGCACAAGAAAGAATAATAGCTAGGATGGAGTATCTTAAAAATAAAGATAATGGTGTGCTAACTGCTATGACTATGGCTAGTTTAAAATCAAGCATGAATGCTATATTAAGAGCCGCCGCTAATGCTAAGTACTTAGCTAATGTTGATTTAAAAAACAGTGGCAAAATAACATATGAGCATTTAATACCTGCTGAAATAGTGGCCATGTCTTTATTACAAGCTTATTTCCCAAAAGGAAGTTTAAAGATAAATGTTAAAGAGTTGTTTGATGCTTACAGTGTAGCGTTAATACCAGAATCTATGGATAACGTATTAAAGAAGTTTGGATTTCAACAAATGATGACACCAGAGTTTTTGCAAGATTTATCTAAGTTTCTAGAAAGATATTATAATGATTTAACTTACGGCTCAGAAATATATGCTATAACAGATATGTCTAATGACGAAGTTATAGGTGAAGAGTGGCAAACAGCTTACGAAATAGATAATGATCCTGCTACTACAAGAGTTAATAGAAAAAGTTTATTAGCTTCTGGCATAATGCCAGATAATGAGAACAATAAATATATGGTAGAAGCTTCTATCAATATGAGTAAAGCTCTTAATAATTCTATAATACAAAACGCGCCAGTAAAAAAAATAAGGGTATTTGATTTTGATGATACATTAGCTACTAGTAAAAATATAGTTATAGCAACTAGAGAAAATGAAACAATAAGATTAAATGCTGAGCAGTTTGCTGAAAGAGGTAAGCAACTAGTAGATGAAGGATATGTTATGGACTTTAGTGATTTCAATAGAGTAACTGATGGTGGTCGTGGTCCATTGTTTACTGTTGCGCAAAAAATAAAAGAAGCAAGAGGTAACGAAGATCTTTTTGTATTAACAGCTAGAGCACCTGAATCAAGAGATGCTATATATGAGTTTTTAAAATCTCAAGGTTTAGAATTTAAAAGAGATAATATAATAGGTTTAGGTAATTCAACAGGTGAAGCAAAAGCGCAATGGTTAGTAAGCAAAGCTGCAGAAGGTTACAATGACTTTTATTTTGCAGATGATGCTATTGCTAATGTAAAAGCTGTTAAAGATGCTTTAGGACCGTTAGATATAAAATCTAAAATACAACAAGCTAAAGTTAGATATAGTATATTAAGTAACGAATTTAACGACATAATAGAAAAGAATACAGGTATAGCTGCATTTAAAGAATATTCTTCAGCTAAAGCTAAAACTATTGGAGCTAGTAAAGGTAATTTTAAATTCTGGATACCTTATTCTGCTGAAGACTTTTTAGGTTTAATATATCCTATATTAGGTAAAGGTACTGTAGGTGATAAGCAAATGGCTTGGTTTAAAACTAATTTAATTAGGCCATATACTAAAGCCATGGAAAGTTTAGCTAAAGATAGAATAAACTTAATGGCTGATTTTAAAGCACTTAAAAAGAAACTTAAAATACCTAAAATTATAGGTAAAAAGAATAAAAGTGGCTTTACAAATGAGCAAGCTGTAAGAGTTTATATATGGAATAAATTAGGTTATTCAATACCTGGACTTTCTAAAACAGATTTAAATGAAATAGTATCTGAAGTAGAAGCTAATAAAGATTTAAAAACTTTTGCAGATCAAATACAAGTTATACTAAAAGATGATAAATACATAAAGCCTTCTAATGACTGGTTGTCTGGAACTATAACAAGTGATTTAATACAAAACTTAAACACAGGTAAAAGAGCTAAGTACTTACAGCAGTGGCAAGCTAATGTCGATGCTATATTTAGTGAAGCAAACTTAAATAAATTAGAAGCTATATATGGTTCTAAATACGTAGAAGCTTTAAGAAATACTTTAGCTAGGATGAAAGCTGGAACTAATAGACTCGAATCAGGTTCTAGATTAAGTAATAGAATATTAGATTATATAAACGGATCTGTTGGTGCTATAATGTTTTTTAATGCTAGATCAGCAGTGTTACAAACTATATCTTCTATAAACTTTATTAACTGGAGTTTTAATAATCCTTTAAAAGCAGGTAAAGCTTTTGCTAATCAAAAACAGTATTGGTCAGATTTTATGACGTTAATGAACTCAGATTACTTAGTTGATAGACGTAATGGTCAAAAAATAGATATTAATGAAGCTGAAATAAGAAATGCTGCAGCTACATCTAGAAATAAAACAAGAGCTGCTATAGCTTATTTATTGCAAAAAGGATTTTTACCTACTCAAATAGCTGATAGCTTTGCTATAGCTTCAGGTGGTGCTACTTTTTATAGAAACAGAGTCAATGATTTAGTTTCGCAGGGCTTATCTAAAAGTGAAGCTGAACAACAAGCTTTATTAGAGTTTAGAGAGATAGCAGAAGAGTCTCAGCAGTCATCTGACCCTAGTAGAATATCACAACAGCAAGCTAGCAGTCTAGGTAGAGTTATATTAGCATTTGCTAATACACCAATGCAATACGCTAGACTTACTAAAAGAGCATATCAAGATTTAATAAAAGGAAGAGGTGATGCTAAATCTAATATAAGTAAAATAATATATTATACTTTTGTACAGAACATGATATTTAACGCTTTACAACAAGCTGTTTTTGCTTTAGGTTTTGGAGATGATGAAGAAGAAATAGAAAAAAGAGAAGATAAATATGTTGATATTGCTAATGGTATGTTAGATTCTCAACTAAGAGGTTTAGGTATTGGTGGTGCTGCTATTTCAGTTATTAAAAACTTTTTACTAGATATTTACGAAAGATCAGAAAGAGCAAGACCTGAATATGTAGATTCTGTTTGGAAGTTAATGCAGTTTTCTCCACCTATTAGTTCTAAAATATCTAAACTTAGACAAGCGGCTTGGCAGTTTGATAGCAAAAAAAGAAGAGAAGAAATATATGAAAAAGGTTTTAGCTTAGATAATCCTGCTTATGAATCATTATCTAAAGTTATATCAGCTACAACTAATATTCCGTTAGATAGATTATATTCTAAAGGTGAAAACATACAAGCAGCTTTATCAGATGAGTCTGATTGGTGGCAAAAAGTAGCTATGCTAGCTGGTTGGCCTGAGTGGCAGATAATGGCTAATAAAGATAAAGTAAAAACAAAAAAATCTAAAAATAAAAAATTAAAATTAAAAAAGAAACAAGTATTATTTTAATAGGAACAATAAAATACTGGGCACCATACCCAAAGTTCCTGTAACCAGAAAGGGAGATGTAAGTCTCCCTTTTTTTATGTGATAGTATTGAGATGCAAATATATGACGCAGTGCTACTTTCTACAGTTATAGAAGGTGCATACATAGTAATCCTTACAAGGAACTATCTAAAAACAAGAAGAGGTGACTACGATTTGTAATCACCTCTTACTTTTACATACACCATGGGCATATTCCGCCCGGACATCCATTACACATAACTATAGTTTTAAGTGTTAAACAATTTCACAAGCGCCTCCTGCGCAAGCTAATTCACCAGCTAGATCAGTTTCATCTTCAACTTCTACAATATTAGTTAAGTCGACATCAGTTAAAGACTTCATCATAGCTTTGTATGTAGATTTATTTATATCTTCAAACGGTGCTTGAGTATAAGTACCGCCATCATATGGTAAGACAGATAGCCCGTTATAATAATCTCTATTGTCCCACATCCATTGGCCTGCTGCAGCCCACTCATGCTCTTTTAAACTTACAGTCGCAGAAACATTATGAGTATTGCTACCGCGCATATGACCAGGTCTTACCCACTCAGTTGCTACTTTCTTTATACGTTGAAGTAAAGCAAATGGTGATTCAGTTCTAAGTATAGATCCTTCAGGTGCTTTCTGTGGTATACTAATTACAGCAGTATCATGAGGTCTAAAGTATTCATCTTCAACTAAATCAGGGTGGTTTTTAATTAAGTATTTATACATACTTTCGTTTTTACCAACTCTGACTCTACGCACATAATAATCATTGTGCCATGCATGTATACCCGAAGACGTTCCAAGGGCCAGAGATGTCGTCCCTGCAGGCTTTACGGTTGTACATCGCGCAGCTGGTTTGATCCCTATTTTTTTAGCTGTCTGTTTGTTTTTGCTTACTACTATATTTGCAGCTTCCGTCATATCCAACTGCAGCACAGCAGCAGATCCTATCCCTGTCATTGACACACCTATAAGGGCGTCCTTCTCTGTCGTATCTTTCCATATATCTCTTAAATAATGAAAGTCAGTATAACCTGCTTGTAATGTACCTATAAATGCAGCTACTCTACATCTATCGTTAAAGTCA
>MDTE01026289.1_pt1 | contig 11492 bp, 12 predicted proteins | sample 811231 | NCBI WGS metagenome assembly MDTE01 (sample SAMN05326651, study PRJNA326480) | marine metagenome | isolation source: seawater | place: Indian Ocean: Red Sea | collected 2010
TTTAATTCTTGAATTGGTTTTTCACTGATTTTTATTAAAATCAGTGTAGATAGTGATTCGTTAAGACCTCTTGAGAGCTTTGCTAAATCTTTATCATTATAATTCTTTTTTAAAATATCAAGTATGCTTTCTGCTAAAAAGGATTTCATGCCATTTGAATCAATTTTCTTTGAACTTCCATTCAATTGACAGAATTCGTTAAAAAATTCAGAATTAATTAAATCTATCTTGATATTGAGGGCTTTTCTGATTGAATCAATTGAAGTTTTTGTTTTGTTAAATTGATCATTTTTTGAATAATTAAGTTCATTAAAAAGCAATAAAGAGGAGTAATTATTAAAAGAAGAAATATTCTTTTTACCAATTTTTTTTCCCTTTGTGCTTTTATCCCATATTTGTTCTGCCTTTTTAGAATTAGAATCAAATAAACTTTTAAGAGCAACAGAGTCATAGGCATTAGAATCTGTGAACCAGTATAAAGAATACTTTATTTTATTTTCATCCAATAAAATTTTACTTTCAACATGCTCCATGACTTCTTGATCTCTGTCAATTTCAGAAAAATTAAAACACGCTAAATCATAATCACTTTTTTGTTTTTTACCGATTTTACTAAAGGCTTTAAAAACCGATAGATTCTTTTGAATCTTCTTCAGTCCTGCATTTGACGGGACCCCAATAATTCTGTAAGGATTATATGAAAGAAAATTAAACATATTGGAATTTATGAATCGGAAAGATATTAAAAAAACTTATATTTATTAAGATTGAAAATTCAGTTTATTTAAAAATGAAATACATTCTAGAAAATCCTTACAGAATATTAGGAATTTATTCAAACTCTAGTTTAAAGGATGTACAAAAAGCTCTATCAAAATTAAAGGCGTTTACAAAAATAAATAAACAATACAGCAGTATTGATTTTCAGAATAAAGAATTATTATTTCCAAATTTTAAGGTTGATCAAAAAACAGTAGACTTAATACAAAGAAATTTAAATATTGATATTGACAAAATTAAATTTTCACTTTACTGGTTTAACAAAGGCAATTTATTTGACGAAAAGGGTATAAATTTTCTAAAAGAAAAAAAAATCAATGAAGCAATAAAGCTTTGGAGTAAGGTTGTAGAAAAAAATATATCCAAATCCAACTTCAGTACATTTAATAATTTATCAACATTACTACTAATTAAAAATATTGATAAAACCAGTAATAATATTTCACTAAATAAATCAAAAGAATCAATGAAAGAATTAGGAGAGTCAATTTCTCTAAAATACAAGCTTTTGAATTCAAAGTTTTCTAATGATTTTTTTGAATTGATTACAAATTCAAAAAAATCATTCCTCAAGACTGATATAATTGATTTTTACAATGATAGCATAGACAACTTATTAAATATAAATTTTAGTGAAAATGAAATTAACAATTTGTATCGCGGATTCGACAATGAACTGCTCAGTCAAATAAATGCAAGTCAAATAAACGATTTAATAAATAGCATTCGATTTGAAATAAAAAAGTGTCAAAATCTAAGAAATTCTGGTGAAGATATAATAACAGCAGGGACTAACTTAATGTCAAACACCAAAAGTTTAGTAAATAAACTAAAGTTAATTGTTGGAAAATCAAATGTACAATACATCACATATGTTAATGAAATAGTTAATGAAATAGAACAATGCGGTAAAATGCTCATTGGTGATGATAAAAATTTCCAAGAAGTCTATAAATTCGGAATATTAATAGCTGAAAATCTTGAATTAAAAAATAAGATAAAACAAATCTTAAAACGTTCTAAAGAAATGGATAAAGCAGAGGGGTCAAGTGTTGTACTTAAAGCCCTCAAAAAATATTCAGAAACTATTGAAAGTGTTAAGATGGAGTCTAAACTAAATTACGTTAAAAAACTAATAGACGATTGTATCCCAAGTCTTGATATACTAAAACAAAATTTAGGGAAACAAAATGACATATATATAAATTTATGTAGTTCTCTAACAAACACCTCTCTTTCAACCATAATTGAATTTGCAAACAACGAAAATGACAAACTAAATAACCTGTATAAGATGATTAAACTTAGAGCAGGTTCACAGTTTTTGATGATTGAAGAGGTTAAGACAGCTTCTAATAAAAATTTGAAAAACCTTAGATTAATTAACCGTTTTCTGAAAATACTTGAAAAACTAAATTTAGACAGTGATACAAAGGATAATTTAGACAGAAATAAAAAAATATTAAGATCAAATCTGTCTCAAGCAAACTCAACAGTAAACAGTTTAAAAGGAACATCAGGTGGTTATTCGTACAATAGAAGTTCATATAACTCTAACTATAACTACTCCTCAAATTATAATTCAGGAGATGATATACCTTGGGGTTGTATTATATGGGGAATAATACTTTTCATCATATTCGCGGCAAATAGCAGCTAAATATTTACCTTATAATTATTTTTTTTACTACTCTTTTCGAGGAAGTAAGGTCTAATAATTCAATAAAATAAAATCCAGCCTCAACATCAATATTTAGAAAATTTGCGTCGTCCAATATATATTCGTTTATTTTTTTTCCTGTAATTGAATATAAACTCAATAAAGCTTGAGAGATATTTTGACTAAACACAATACTTCCGCTGTTTTCTTTTTGATAAATATGAATATTCTGAAATGAATTATTAATTAAATTAAGTGAATCATTCCAAATTTCACCAACACTTTCACCCCACAAAAAATTAACCAAATTTGGATGATCAATAAAAGGATTTCTATTTTCTTGGAATCCAAAAATAATCTCATTCCTATTGATTTCAAAATCATCAACTGGATCATCAATATGCCATTGAATCAAAGATGAAAGCTTGCCCAAAATAGGGTCATTATTTCCAGGTGTTGTATAATCTACCAATTCCAAGTCAAAACTATTATTATCATGGTCATAACCTGGGTCATATCTGACAACCATATAAAACAAAATTCTGGCGATGTCACCTTTTACTGAATCAGAAGGCTCCCAGCTGTCAGAATCAGTAAGACATTCAGTAGCTTCTGAATGCTGACTTCCACCATAATCATAGTCTTTTGTTCCTCTTGATGAATTTACAGAACGGTCACTCGGTTTTAAATTATGAACATCCGTATATGCGTTATCATCTTCATCAGGAAAACCATGAGATTTTGGCCAAACGTGCTCTCTGTTCCAAGAGTTATTTTGTGTACCATTTCCGTTTTCATACTGGGAATAGTTACCTGTGCCATCTCTATATCCTTTATCCTGTGAACGACCAGTATAAACAAGGATCATATTATCATGATTTTGCGGATCTTGGTCAGATAATTGTAGAATGTCCCATGTGTCAGTTGATGATGACGTGTAAGGAAATACTACGTGATTGGAAATAATCTGATAAAGTGCCTCCTTTAATTGTTCAGATGACTTGCCATTAGCCTGCTGATAATAGTCCTGTGGAATATTTGATTGAACTATTCCATATGTTGGATTAAAAGAAGAACCAAAATCAGATTGAGCGTAAGCCTTAATTGTAAATACAACAAACAGTAAAACTAAATATCTCATCGGCTCAAAGATAATACATTATAATAATTTAATTTTTTTAACTTTTAAATTTTTGATTAATAAAAAATCAAACTGTGGCACAAGGTTTGATCCAGATTTGTAGTGAATTTTAGGCTTTTTTTACTTTCTACTTCATTTATTATTTTGTGTTCATGTGGGTCACAAAATAATAATATGTCAAAGCCCTCATCAGGTTTAACAATTTCGCCTGCAGCAACTACACTGATTGATGTAATTGTTGGTAAATTTCCAGGGATTAGAGTTATTGGTGATAATGTTGCTAATGGAAATCCAAAAATATTAATCAGAGGAGGAAGCCTTTCAATCAATAATCAGGCATATGCTATTTTTGATGTAGATGGTTCTATACAAACAGATTTTCCATCCTACATAGACCCACAACAAGTGAAAAGCATTTCAATTTTAAAATCACTTTCTGCTACAAACAGATATGGTGGAATCGCCCGTGGTGGTGCAATAATAATTAAACTCAAATGAAAAAATTACTTATTTTACTCTTTACATGTAATATTCTCTACAGTCAGACATACAATGAAAATTATTTAGATGGTACAATCATTTTTAAACTAAACAACTTTACAGAAATTATTGATGAGAATATCACAAAAACACCTGATAATATTGGTGCTAATATTGATATTAAGGATTATCCCTTAATTAATGAGATTTTCGAAGGAATTAATATTATAAAATTTGAAAGGCCTAGTTATTATTCTGGAAAAAGAGAGTTGCAAAAAATTTATAGAGTGGTTTTCTCTGAATTTGAAAAGATTGATCTTTTGATTAATAAGCTTAATGAACTTCAAATAATCGAATATGCAGAAAAAGAACCAATTTACAAAACAACTTTTATCCCTAATGATTCCTATCATAATGGTACAGATAAATGGTATCATACTTTGGTTAATTCAGAACAAGCATGGGATATTTCATTAGGGAGTGAAAGCATTAAAATTGCGATAATAGATAATGGAGCTCCTGCAAATCATCTTGATCTTAATGTTTTTAAACAAAGAGATGTTTCTGACAACGATGATGATGCAACACCTCCTCAAACTTACAACCAAAGCTCATCGTGGTCACATGGAACTCATTGTGCAGGGCTTGCAACAGCTGAAATAAATAATTCTACTGGAATTGCATCTCTCGGTGGAAATGTTGAGTTAATTGTAGTTAAAGCTACGGGCGACAATCAAAATCCATCTTCAATTTACAATAGCTACACTGGAGTTCAATGGGCTTGTGAAAACGGAGCAAATGTTGTTAGCATGTCTTACGGTTCTGAAAACTCTTCAAATGCTATGCAAGATTTAATTTATGCGTACCCAGAAGTAGTTTTTATTGCTGCAGCTGGAAATGATAGTTCATCAACACAAAATTATCCAGCCGCATACCAAAATGTTATTGGAGTTGGATCTGTAGATTCTAATGATTTAAGATCATCTTTTTCAAACTACAACGTTGGGTTTCCATGGATTGATATAGCTGCACCTGGGGGATACTCTTATGGTGGTCTTCTTAGCACAGTATATACAGAAAGTTTAAATGGATATGCAAGATTTGGAGGAACATCAATGGCTACTCCATTTGCTGCTGGACTTGTTGGTCTTATGCTTAGCGTTAATCCTTCGCTTACTCCGATACAAATTCAAAATTGTCTTGTAAACTCTGGTGTTGAAATCAATCAGAGTATTGGACCCAGGATTGATGCATACCAAGCCCTACTATGCGCACAGCCAGAAAATGAGAACCCAATTCCTGCATTCACGGCATCTCCTCAAGTAACATTTGAAAATCAATCTGTTACTTTTTCAAACAATTCTGTTAATGCGAATACATGGGTATGGACATTCGAGGGTGGTAACCCTAGTAGCTATGAAGGACAAAATCCTCCTGAGATATATTATGAATCAGTAGGAGAATATGATGTCAGTTTAACCGTAACAAATAATTCTGTTGAAGAAACATTAACTAAAGAAAATTATGTTACTGTTTACTTTGAACCAAGTGGTGAGTGGATTCTACAAAACACTACATTTGGCAATCAGAGTACTGGAATAAATTATATTTCTATCGCAAACGAAAATGTTGTCTGGGCCACTGCTTTTGACGGAACTGGTTCTGGGCAAAACATGCAACAATTCACAAAAACGATTGATGGTGGTGAAACATGGGAGTCATACAACATTGATATAGGAGATTTAAATTTAGGAATATCAATGATCCATGCATTTGATGAACAAACTGCATGGCTCGTAGCATATCCAAGAGGAGCTAATCAAATTGGTGGTATATTTAAGACTGTTGATGGCGGAGATAATTGGTTTAGACAAGACAGTGCAACTTATAATACAAGTTCTTCATTTGCTAATGTTGTGTTTTTTTGGGATGAAAACACAGGATTTGCTCAAGGTGACCCCATAAATGGTGAATTTGAATTATATGTAACAGATGATGGTGGAGACAATTGGGTACAAGTTCCAGGTTCAAATATACCAAATCCACTTGGTGGTGAATATGGATATACACGCCAAATTGAAATTTCTGGAAATAATGTATGGTTTACAACCAATAAAGGAAGGATTTACAAATCATCAGATAAGGGAAACAATTGGTTAGTTTATCAATCTCCAATTGATGATTTTGGAAGTGCCGAAGTTAATGGAAATATCTCATTTAGTGATTCTCAAAATGGAATTTTAGTTGATAACAGTGCTAATGTTTACAAATCATTTGACGGGGGTGCATCCTGGGAAGTTTTGACTCCAAATGGTCCTGTTTTCACCTCAGGATTATGTTACATTGAAGGAACTGATACTATTTTCACAACCGGAAATGGTTCATCTTTTAGTTTGGATGGTGGGTACTCATGGACTCCAATAGATACAGCCGTACATTTATATGTTGATTTCTATAGCGAAGAGTTAGGATGGTCGGGTGCGTGGACTCAAGTCACAGGTGCTAGTTCATCAGGTGGTGTTTGGAAATGGGAAGATTTTTCTTTAGACCTTAATAAACCTTTTGAAAATAATAATCTTCTCTATTATCCTAATCCTACTAGTGACTTTATAAATTTTATTTATGATGGTAATTTGTCGATAAAAGTTTATAATTTTTTAGGTCAAGAAATAATTAATACTAACGATAAATTAATAGACCTAAGTGGTTACACAAGTGGAGTCTACATATTTAAAATCTTTGATCACATAAGTAAAAAATCTAAATCAATTAGAATTATTAAGAAATGAAATATATACTAATATCACTATTTATGCTTTTGAGTACCACTAAATATGAAACTCAGAAATATGATCTGATTTTTTCTGAGGATGATTTTGAGATAAGATTTTATCCCTCATCGTTAAAAGCGAAAGTTGTTTCTCAAAGAAACGCTAATGGTAACTTTTATAAGTTGTTTCAATTTATAAGCGGTAACAATTCAAAAAAGGAAAAGATAGCAATGACCACTCCTGTCTACATGAAAAATGATGATGATTCTAATACAATGGAATTTGTTATGCCATCATCATACGATATGGAGTCTATCTCAAAACCAAATGATGAAAATATTATTGTTTACGAATCAGAAGCAAAACATTTTGCCTGCATTATATACGGTGGTTATTCCAATACTGGGAAATTCGATAAGTATTCAAAAAAACTAATTGAAAAACTTTCTGAATTAAATATCAATACAACAGGTGAACTTTTTTATGTTTCTTATAATAGCCCTTACAAGGTTTTTAATAGAAGAAATGAAGTTATGATTGAAATAGAATACAACTAGTTATCTTTGATTGCTACAGCATTAGCAATCATATTTATTTTAAATTCAGGTTCAGTAATAAGTTCAATCTCTTCTATTGATTTTTTTGCATCTTCTGCATAATGTCGTAGCCTTTCTACTGTTATTGTATCTCTAAATATTTTTCCTGACATTAAAATTTGTTTTCCCTCAATACCTGATTTAGGAACAAAAAATCCATAATCTTTAAATTTTACAAAAACTGTATCTGTATCAACTTTAACATTCATCCAACATCCTTTTTTTGGACATACATCGATTATCTCTCCTGAAATGTTGGTTATCTCAAAATCATTTTCAATCTTTTCATAGTAAGTTAAATCAATATTAATGTCGTCTCCATAGTTAGTATATGTAATGGTTTCACCACATGAAAAAATTGTTAATAAAGTCAATAAAAATGCAAAAAGATTTAGCTTCATATCAATTATTTTTGAAGTTCAAATTTATAATTTTTAATTGAGAGATTTGAAAAATATTAATGGTAAATGGAAAGTACATCATGAAGAAAAAATAAATTTTTCAATTGATGAGCTTTGGGATTTAATTTCATCTCCTTCAAATCTTGAATGCTTTCATCCGTTTTGCAAATCCAACAAAATTATAAAATGGCCAGGAGAAAAATCAACAGATGAATTAATTTACCTTAACGGACTAAGGTATATTAGAAAATTTAAAACATGGAATGAAAAAAAAGGATATAGTTTATTAATCGGAGAAGAAGACAAAAAGCAATCATATGTGGTTTGGGAAATAACCAAGAAACAAGAATTGGTTTTTTTAAAAATTACGGTCTACCCATATTTTCTAGAAAATTTTCCTAAAATTATTTCCTATCTGCCGTATAAATTAATTGTCATTCCAGCTTTGGAATCTTATTTAAAGAGTGTAATTGGTGGAATTAATCATTATTTAAAAACAAAAAAGAAAGTACCAAAAAACTATTTTGGGGAGCATAAGTGGTTTTCTTGAAAAACTAGGCCTGTTTGGTATAAAATTTGGTCATAAGAGATATTTAGAATTATTATGAAAAAAGTAAACTTATTTGAGGAGTTATTAGTGGAGAGAAATAAACAAATTAGCTCTGAAGAGCTCAATTCCCTGATTGAAGATATTTGGTCAAAAGAAGATAATAAAACAAACAGAATAAGTAATTCATTAAAGGATACCAATAATGACAATATTAATCAGCTGAAATTTGACGAGATGGAAACTAAAAATATCTTTCATAAAGACACAATAAAAAAAATATGTGTTAGATATAGATTAAGATTTTTAGATTCTAACCTCTTTAAAGGGGACTATCCAAAGAATATCACAAAAATAATAGGTGATATTGAAAAAAAACATAACACCAAACTAAATAACTTCATGATAATGGCTCCTTCAAAACTTTTTAAAATAAAAAGCCCTGACGATCCAATTCTATTTGTTCCTATTGGAAATGATTACTACTATTTGATTCATAAATGGGGAGAGGAATTCAATTATCTTAGAAAATTATTAGTCTTACCATTCAAAAATATTGATAACTTGACCATTTTCTCGGTATTGGTAAGTGTATTTTTTGCACTACTAGGAAAACTATTTATCCCAAGTCTAACATCTTCTGAGGTGTTTATTCTATTTCTTTTCCTTGTTAAAGGATTTATTTTTATTTTCTTCTATATGTTCTTTCTAACCAGAAGAAATTTCAATGAAAGTATTTGGGATAGCAAATACGATTCTTTTTGAAAATTATAAGGTTTATAAAGAAGACCACTTTTTAGTTTTGTAATACTGAATAATAATATCTTGCATTTCTCTTTTAATACCCGTTGAATTACTTCTCTTGCCTAAAATTATAAATTGCCCCTTGTTTAAAACAAGTTTAGAACTAAATATTTTGTAAATAAAAAATGGAACAATCAATAGATATATATAACTTTTTGGATCGATTAAAATTGAATTAAATCCATTTAAAAATAAATCAAATAAAAAACTTAAAACCAATACCACAATAATCAAAAAAAACAAAAAATCATTTGCTTTATTAATTGTATTCTCCCTTGTCTTGTCATAGTATGGTGAAATATTCAATAAACTTTGAATCATTTTAGAATAAAAAACTAAAATTAACAACAACACAATTGGTGCAATAAATAAAGTATTATAAACGGAGTGTATCAAAGCAGATAATATTAATCCGATAAAAATATATTTTACCTTTTTTGAGATTAAATACATGAAAATCCCAAATGAAAAAATACTTGAAACTACCATGTGCATTACTGAAGGTAAAAACGAACGGATAGCCACAATATTTCCTGTTTCAGAATAACTAATTATGTAATTAATATTTTCATAGAATGCAAATCCTAAAGCTGAAGCACTTGAATAAATTAAAAAGTCAATTGGTTCATTAACAAATTTCCTATACTTAAGTATTAGTAAAAATGGGATAATTTTAATGATTTCTTCAGGAATTGCAACTGCAAAAAAACAAGCAAATAAATTTGTAGCATAGTTGTCAAATAAACTGTCTCTTATTAAAACATATGGGAAACATAAGAAGAAACTAACAACTAATCCAAGTAAGAAAACATATATAATATCTTTGAAACTCTCGGTCTCAAAAACATCAATTTTTATAAGAAAAACTAAAAATAATGAGGGGAATACAGAGGCAATTAAAAGTGATGGGATATAATACTCTATAAAGAAAGACTGCAGTATAAAAAAAGCAATTAGAAAATACAGGCCAAACTGCAAAAATTTATTCATGAATTATTTGGCTTAGCTATTCTTTTTTTTGGCATTAGCTTCTATCTTATCTTCTTCCTCCTTTTTCTTTTTTTCAATTCTATTTTTTAATTCTTCAATTGTAATACCTAGCTTTTTAGCTAATTTTTCTAATGGATCCATAATTATTTATTAATATTTTAATTTACAAAATTTTCAATTCATTTGACTATATAATTATTAAAAACCAAGCAATGGCTATAATTATAAGAATCAATGAAATAGCTCTCAAAGGCATTTTTTTTCTTCTATAGTTTTTTATAGAATAGAAAGTATTTACAATCATCAAGCCTGTAAAACCACCCAATAAAGCACCAAAAACTCCTTTTTCAATATAAAAACCTACAAACGAAAAAATAATAATTATTATCAATAGTAATAAAAGTTGTAATATGTTTTTCATTATTACAAATTACAATTTTTAAATTGTAAGTTTGTTCAGATGGGTAATATAATTAGAGTAATAATTTTTATCGTTATTTCTATTCTATTTGCAGCATGGGCTAAGGCTATGACTGCTAGTGGATTTGATTCCCTAAAGTTTTATCTAATATATATACCATTATTAATATTTCTAATTACGGAGATATATCTAATCGCTAAAATTAGGTTATCTTCTAAAAACAAGACCGTTTATAAATTATTATCATATTTAATTTCGCCTACTATTCTATTTATATTTTTATTTTTTTCTTTTGGTGAAAGCAAGAATAAATTCTGTTTATCTGGCAATTGTGAAAATGGTTACGGAGAAGCGCTATACATCAGATCAGAACGTGCAACAAAAAGAAACGATGAGATTATAAAATATAAGCCTGAATTTTTAGGTCGTAATTGGTATAATAATATTGTTTGGTATGACGGTAATCCGATAACGGATTACTACGCTGGAAACTTTAAAAACGGACAATTTCATGGTGAAGGGAGACTAGGATATAATATTATGAGAGATTCAAACTCCGGGTCAGGAATTTATATTGTTGGTGGCGAATGGGAGAATGGATGGTTGTTATGGGATAAATCTACAAGGTATAATGGATGGGTAGAAATGAGTAATGAAGAATTTAATAGATTCCTTAAAAAATTACAATTACGTAGTAAACCAAATTCTCGTAAGAATGATTTTTATTACAATAAATATTAATTTCACTTTATAATTTAAAGACCCGCCAATACTAAAAGCGAGTCTTTTAAGATGTGACCTCGGAGGGATTCAAACCCCCAACCTTCTGAGCAGTAATTAGAAAATCTTCCCAGAAAGTTAAATTTTAGAGAATTTATCTGATTAAATAATAATCAAGAAA
>MDTE01094597.1_pt1 | contig 11492 bp, 11 predicted proteins | sample 811231 | NCBI WGS metagenome assembly MDTE01 (sample SAMN05326651, study PRJNA326480) | marine metagenome | isolation source: seawater | place: Indian Ocean: Red Sea | collected 2010
GTGGTATTAAAAGCTTTTATCAACCTAGGTCTCATCAAGATTCATTTAGTATAAACTTTCATAGTATTTTAAGTCCTCCTAAAATAAATAAGGTTATTGCCTTTGATGGTAAGAATTTTGAAAAAAATTTAAAAGATATCAGAGGTATTGATCACTAAAAAAAGTTTCTACCTCACTATCTGTTAACAAACAACAACTAGTTACTAAAGAATTATCTTGTTCTCTAGTAGATAACCTATTATCTTCTGCGCTTAGTTGAAGAAACATTACACATTTTACTGGTATAATGGTATGTTGTTTTGTAGTTAAGTTTGTTTCTTGATTAACTATATCTTTAACAAACAAGTCGGCATTACTAAATACTTTTACCAGCTCTCCGTTTATCTCGACTCTTTCAACTATAACAACCTTTTTTCTAGGATCTCTGAAAACTTCTTTAACTTCTCCACTATAAAGATGAGTTTTTACTATTTTCTTTGCTATGTCTTTATCCATCATTTTTACTGAAATCTTATCAGGTAGGTTATTAAAAGCTTGATTATTTGGAATATACACTACTTTTTTAAATTGAGTTTTTTTATTAAATAATTCCTCATAGTTTGCTGCTTTGATTAATTCATAAAAGATACTGAAGTCCTTATTACTTTTAATTAGTTCAAGTAAATTTTCTTTTGTATGCCCTTTAAAGGAAACTAGTATAAAAATTATAAAAAAAATAAATCTAATCCAAAACATATCTAAGTTTATAAAAATTTTATGTATTTTTAAATGCTTTTTTTATAAAGGTTCATTATGGCATTTTAATTGCAGAATTATTTAATATTATGACAGAATACTCATTAAGCATATGTGTTCCTAGCAAAAGAACTCTTGAAGAGTCTAAAGCAAGTATTTCTTCAGCAATAGGTTTTTGTGATAGCACTGGCTCTGAACTAGTTGTATCAGATAATTCAGGAAACAAAGAAAAATCTGCAATGTGGAATAAAATACCTTTGCCTTTTATGAAATATTTAGAAACATGTGATAAAGATACTTCTAAATGGTCTGATAATTGGTTTGAAGGAATTAAAAACTGTTCTGGTAAATTTATAGGAGTTTTAAGTGATGATGATATTCTTGTAAATATAGAAAAAAGTGTCATAGATTATAAAGAAATAAGTGCACCAGATATTGTAGGAGTTAAACCAATAATATCATTATGGGCTTCAGATCCTGGAATTTATAAATTAAACAAATATAATATTGATGGAACTACTGCAATTGAAAGGGTAAAACAATATTCAATTGCTGCAGGAGGAAATAATACAACTTATTACTCGTTTTTTAGAGGAGATATTTTAAAAAATATATATCAATTATTAAAATTTCATCCTACAAAAGGTGGTTATATAGATTGGGCAATCACTTTGGCATGTTTAGCTAGTGGAAAAGTTCTTGTTGATGGTACAAAATTATTGGTTTATAAAAATAATAATTGGTATGGCAATACAGACTTTATAAATAAACAATCACTCAAGTTATACACTGATTGTGGTCTTGGAGAGGCTGGATTTCATATGTCTTTTTTATTTAGAGCACTTGATGTTTTTATTTTGATAATGAGAAAGAACTCTAATCTTCCAATTGATGAAAAATTAGAGGCAGCTGAATTTATGTTAAATAGTAATCTTGAAGCATTTATTAATGAAATAAATAATAATAATAAAAAAGGTTTTTATTCAAAAAAGGTAATTGATGCAGTATCTAATATTAATTTAGAAGAAAGTATTGAATTAAAGTTAAAAAAGTCCTTAGATATTTTAAAAATAAAATTTCCATCAAATTTAGCAGCTGACTACAAAATATTTTATGAAAATTCAATTGGTTATAGTTGGGGTGATTTTTTTTAATTATACAAATTATTTGTTAAAGCAACACTCATTACTCTAAACATATTATATTCTAATAAAACCCTTCTCTTAGCATCGAAAAGGCTTTTAGGATCAATTTTTTCAGGATTATTTAAGCAATGCTCAATTGTAGCAATCGACTCATCTATATTATTGATATTTATCTTGGCGATAACATTATCCTGAAAAAAATCAAATATATTTGGACATCCATAGTAAATAGGCTTACTACAACCTAAAAATACATCAGCAATTTTTTCTGTCCAATAATTGTTATGGTTACAATTTTCTAGTGCGATAGAATATAGATATGGATCTAAGGCATCTTTTTTATTTTTAATATCCTTAATGCCAAATCCAAAAAAATCTATCTTATTTTTAAAATGATTTATTATTCTACCTGCAAAACTTAATCTATCCCTATGTGCTTTTAAAAAGGTTTTTTGAGATAAAATCATAGAGCATAACTTTGTTTTATTTGGTGGCTCTTCTATTAATAGGTCATTTAAATTTTTTTCATTAGCTCTACTATATTTATGTCCAATATTTTTTTCAAAAACTGCATTAATATCATAAGTCCACTGTAATACTGGGGGAGCAATAAACTGTTTTATAGGGTGTTCAATGTTAAAGGGAGTGATGGCTAATATACAATGGTCTAGAACTTCTTTATCAGGAATTTTTACTTCTGGTGGTTCTTGTTGTAAAAAAATAGTATTTTTGTGTTTTAAAATATTCTCTTTTTTTGTCCAATTTCCTGCAACATAAAAATCAGCTTCTAGATTTTTATCATATAAAAATTGATAATCTCCAAATATCCCATCGTTACCAAAAGTTTGTCTAAAATAAATTGGTTCTTTAGAAACATCCTCTAAAATCATACAGATCTTTTTATAATTCTTCATAATCAATTATAAGTACTTAGTGTTTTTAAAATTTCTTCCTCTGTTGAAACCATATTAATCACATCAGTTGGCAAAGCAAGACTAGATAGTTTTCTATTAGAATTAGAGAAATTTACTGCCTCTTGAAGCCAAGAACCAAAACCACAGTCATATAAATGGTCTTCCACAGTTAAAATACTACTAAATTGACTTGAATAAAATTTTTGTTTTTCTTTTTCTTTCATACCCCATAATGGCAAAGTATAAATATCTTTATTCTTAAATCTATCTAGATTGTTTTTAATCCAATGTAAGCTACCGCCGGTTGAGAGAACTATATCCTGATATCCTTTGTTAGAAGGAAGTGGATACCATTTTCCTGGTTCTAGGTTTTTATTATTCGAAGTAAAAACTTTCTCGTTATTTTTTCCTAATCTCAAATAAGAAGGTTGGGGATTTGCAGTTAAATAATCTAACAGGCTTTTTAGCTCGTTAGAGTCACCAGGAGACGCTATTTTAAAATTAGGCATCATTCTAATTAATCCATAGTCCTGAATAGCATGATGACTATAGCCTAGGTTTCCATATGCTACTCCTCCGCCCACACTTACAACTGTTACAGGAAGATTATGATAATCAATATCATTTCTTATTTGCTCTGCACATCTAAAAGTTGGAAAGTTAGCTATAGAGTAAGTAAAAACATGGTAGCCTTCTGATGCCAAGCCTGCTGCTAAACCTGTCATATTTTGCTCAGCAACTCCCACGTTTAAAAATCTATCGGGAAAATTCTTTTCAAATTTTTCCACCACATTATATCCAACATCACCTACCAATAAAAATATTTTTTTATTAGTTTTAGCTATTTCAATAAGATGCTCAATAAAAGTTAACCTCATGGACTTAACTCTCTAATAGCAATATTATATTCTTTATTACTTGGTGCTTTGTAATGCCATTCAACCTTGTTCTCCATAAATGAAATACCCTTGCCCTTTATGGTGTTAGCGATAATACAAATCGGTTTACCCGAAATACTTTTAGCTTTTAATAAAGCATTCTCTATTTGTTGATAATTATGGCCATCTACTTCAAAGATATTCCATCCAAAACTCATAAACTTATCTCTTAAGGGCTCTAACTTTAAAGTGGCTTCAATACTGTCAAAGCTTTGTAACTTATTGTAGTCAATAATTAATACTAAATTATCCAGTTTGTGATGAGAAGCAAAAAGAATAGCCTCCCAATTACTACCCTCCGCCATTTCACCATCACTATTAATAACAAATACTCTATTAGATGAATTTTTTCTTTTATAAGCTAATGCTAAACCGCACCCATACGATAGTCCGTGTCCTAAAGATCCAGTAGAAAACTCTACTCCAGATATATGATGTGAAGCATGCGCTAAAAATTTTGAGTTATTAAGTCCATACTGTAATAGTCTTTTATTTGAAAAATAACCTACATTTGCTAATGTAGCATATAAAGCAGCAGCAGCATGTCCTTTGCTCAAAATCAGCCTATCTCTACTTATCAAATTAGGGTTGTTAGCTTTATATTTAATGATATTTTTACCATACAAGATAGCTAACAAGTCAACAATAGAAAGGCTACTTCCAATATGTGAAGATTGTGCATTAAAAATCATTTTTAATAAATCTAGTCTAATTTGCTTTGCTAACAACTTTATATTTTTATTCAACATAGGATGACTCTCTTAAAGTTAGGTTTATATAAACTTTTTTACCACCTTTACTAAAATATGCAAAAGACCTATTCCCAAAGCTTCTTGCTCTTAATATGTTGATAAGGTCTTCTGTTAATATTTTTTTATTTAGGTCAATATGATCATACTGTTCAACATCCTTTTTGCTTTTAAATTTACTTTTTTTTGTTCCCTGTTCAAATGGAACTATTTTATCGTTTTTTATTTTATCCCAATTTTTTTTAAATAACTTTACTATTTCTACTTGCAATCTTATATACAGATCCTTAGCGTTATCTGTAGGTTTAGAAACTACTTTTTTTTGAACCCATATTTTTCCACTATCAGCCTCTTTATTCAATTCATGTAAAGTTACACCACTTTGTGTCTTTTCAATTATATTATGAACATGGGGATACCAGCCTCTATAAAATGGTAGTAATGAAGGATGAAAGTTGATTGTTTTTTTTGCAAGCTTATAAATATTTTCATTTAAGATCCAAGGCCAAAATACTGTAATTAAACAATCAATATTATTTTTTTTAAAAAAATCTATATGTTTTTTATTTTCATAACTAGTCTTACCATAAAATATTTTTTTTTTTGTTTAAATCTAATAAGCCTGCTATTTTTTTATCATTAACCTCATCTCTTCCTGTTAAATATAGCATAGTAACTTCTATATCATTTTTCTTTTGAAGAAACTTAGCAACTTCTATTCCTGGCTTATAACTAGCAAATAAAGCAACTTTGTACATATTAACCTTGTAAATTAAAAAAAAGATTTATTTTTTCGCAGATATATCTTACCTCATTTTTACTCAGACTAGTTCCGCTAGGTAAATTTAAAGACGAATAACCTACTAGTTTTGAAACCTTATTAATTTTTTGTTTATTATTCCAAATAGGATATTCACTAATAGGACTAAAAACTGGCCTAGTATCAATATTATTTTCTCTCAAAAACTTAATAAGTTTATCTCTGTTTTTATTTTTATTATTTTTTAAAAAAATACTAACCATCCAATAGTTTGAATAACTGTCTTTGTTCTCTTCTAACAAGCTTATATTACTATTATTTTTTAAAAATTCTTTATACCAATCAAAAATTCTTCTTTTCATTAAAATTAAATGTTTAGCTCTTTCTAATTGCCCAGAGGCAAAGGCTGCCTGAATATTAGAAATTTTATATTTTAATCCAGGACCATCTATCCAAAAAGTTTTTTTAGGATTTCTTCCATGCTCTGATATTTTTTTTGCTATTTTGTATAACCTTGGACTATTTGTGCACAACATACCTCCCTCACCTGCTACAAGTAATTTAGCTCCTTGAAAACTAAATGCAGAAAAGTGCCCTACTGAACCACACATTTTTCCTTTATATAATGAACCTAAGGCTGGTGCCGCATCTTCTACTAGACTAATTTTATATTTTAAAGATATTTTTTTTAAGTCTACTAAATTAGCTGGATTTCCATACAGATGCACAGGAATTATGGCTTTAGTTTTATTTGTTATTAGCTTTTCTATAGAACTTATATCAATGTTCCAAGACTCTTTATCTATATCCGCAAAGACTGGCGTTGCTCCTAAATAAGTAACTACTCTTGCTGTTGCTACCCAAGTAATATCAGGAACAATTACTTCATCGCCAACAGATACACCTAGAGACTTCAATGCAATATGCAAGGCACCTGTACAACTAGAGGTACTAATAGCATATTTTACTCCTATGTATTTAGCAAAATTTTTCTCTAAATCATTTATATATTTATTCCAATTTCGATTCCAGCCATTTTTAGCAGCATCAAATGTCTTTGTAGTTTCTAATAATGACACAGAAGGTCCAGCAGTTAATATAAAATTTTTCCCAATATTTCCTTTATAGCCTTCCCAATTATAATTAAAATGAATAAGTTTTTCATCAAGAGTAAGCATAAATTTTTTAAAGCCAATTTTTTTAAAAAAGGTTTCTTTTTTTACATTATTTTTTTTTAAAGAAATTAAAAAGTTTTTTATATAAAAAGTAATTCTAAAATGGTCTAATAATTTGATTATTGCTTTTTCAAAAATTTCTAATGACATTCCTTTTTTAAGACTAACTTTTTTTATAAAAATACATTTATATTTATGTAAATAAATTAAACTAATTAATCCTATTACATCACCAAACTTGTTAGTAACTGAAAATTTCATTTGAGAATTTTTTAAATTTTTTAATCTTGTATTATTGTTATAAAAATCAAATAACCTCTTAATATTAAATTTATGAAAGCTTCTAGAGTATGGTAATAAACAGTAGTCTTTTTTAAAAAAAATTGCTTTTAGCCAAAGTTCTTGGAGGTTTTTACTATTTCTAAAAGATGAAAAGAAATCATCCTCTTCTTTCTCTTTGTCAATAGTGTTATAATAAATATTTTGATCTTGGGTATTTTTTTTTTCTTTTAAATATAGCATAATAATATTTAGCAAAATATATGCCATATAACTGTATAATCCTAAAATGAAAAATAAAGAAAATATAGTAGCTTTTGACTTAGATGGGACATTATTAGATAGTGCAGATGACTTAATAAATTGCTTAAATTTAATTTTAAAAGAAGAAGGAAAAAATACAGTAAAAAAAAAAAACATACATAATTTATTAGGCAATGGAGCTTTAGCAATGATCAAAGAAGCTTTTAAAATTAATCATGAAGACCTTAATAAGTATGAAGCTGAAAGGCTAACAAAAAAGTTTCTTTTTTATTATAAAAATGAATGTGTAAAAAAATCTAAATTATTTCCGCATACTTTAAAAACATTAGAAATTCTTAAAAAAAATAAATTTAAGTTACTATTAGTTTCAAATAAACCAGAATATTTTGTAAAAAAAATATTAAAGCACTTCAATATTTATAAATTCTTTTCTGCAATTTCAGGAGGTGATACTTTTGATTTTAGGAAACCTGATCACAGACATTTATTAGAAACAATTAAAAAAGCTAAGATAAACAACTATAAATGTTGGTTTATTGGCGACAGCAAAAATGATGCTTTATGTGCAAAAAAGTCAAAATCAAAATTAATTTTACTTAAGCATGGTTATTCCAAAGACAATCTGATTACCCTAGGAGCCGATTATGTACTAAGCAATTTAAAAGAAGTTTCTAAAAAAATAATAAAAGATACTTAGATGCTTCTAAAGTACTCATGAAATACTTTACTTATATACTCTAGGTTTTGCTTTTTTAAACCTGGATAAAGGCCTATCCAAAAACTTTGTTGCATAATAATATCACTTACCCTTAAACTTCCTGATACTCTATATTGTTTATTTAACATATATGGCTGATGAGTTATATTGCCTCCAAATAATAACCTAGTACCCACATTATTTTTTTCTAAAAATTCTAATAAATGTTCTCTATTTATCTTGCTTGATTTTTTTATTGTAATAGGAAAGCCAAACCAAGAAGGTTTAGATCTACGAGTTTCTTTCGGTAATATAAAATATTTAGAAAGGTCAGATAATAAGTTTTTCAAAATAAAAAAATTTTTTCTTCTAGTTTTTATAAATTCATTAATTTTCTGGCACTGTGCCAAACCTATTGCTGCTTGCATATCTGTTATTTTTAAATTATACCCCAAGTTCGAATAAGTATATTTATGGTCATAACCGTATGGTAGCTTTCCTAATTTCCATTTAAATCTTTTTTTACAAGTATTATCGCAACCCGTATCACACCAACAATCTCTACCCCAATCTCTAATAGATTGAATAATTTTTTTTAATATAGATGATTGAGTAAATACACCTCCTCCTTCACCCATTGTAATATGATGAGCTGGATAAAAAGATAATGTTGCAATATCTCCAAATGTCCCTACTTGCTGACCATCATATTCTGCACCTAAAGCATCACAGCAATCTTCTATCAGGAATAATTTGTGTTTTTTAGCAAAATTTTTAATAGCTGAAACATTAAAAGGGTTTCCTAAAGTATGAGCTATCATAATAGCTTTGGTCTTTTTTGAAATAGCTTTTTCTAGAAGCTTTTCATTAATATTATAGTTATCAATTTTTGCATCTATAAAAACAGGTATTAATCCATTCTGTAATATAGGATTAATAGTAGTAGGAAAACCCATTGCACAGGTAATGACTTCATCTCCTTTTTTAAGTCTTCTACTGCCTAATTCTTCACTACATAATGCAGACAAAGCAAGTAAATTAGCTGATGATCCAGAGTTGCATGTTAAAAAATATTTTGTAGATAAGTAATTAGCCATAAATTTTTCAAAAGCTTTATTATATTTACCTTCTGTAAACCATCCATCTAGACAAGCATTTACAGCATTGATGATTTCACTTTTTCCTAATACCTTACCGGATACTGGTGCATGATTTTTTTTTGCATATTTAGCTGGACCAAATAACTTAATATGGTCTTCTACTAATTGATTAATATTTTTTCTACTCTCTTCCTCAGATAAACAATTTCGGCTAATATTACTTTTTGTAAATTTATGAAGCATAGATTTTTTCCTTCGTATTTAGTATTTGTAAGTAATCCTTAATATTATTTTCTGTAACCTTTAAAGGACTCAACCCAGAAAGCACTTCTTGGTACCATTGTGCGGTTAATTTCACAGTATCTTCAAAACTTATTTGGTTACTCCAGTTTAATTCTTTATATATCTTATTTGATGATAATTTTAAAAACTTTTTTTCTTTAAATTCTACTAAATCATCTACAACAACTGGATTTCTTTTATCAAATTTATTTAAAAATTTATTTGCTAAATCTAAAACTGTAAAACTAGATTTTTGTAAAGGGGATAGGTTATAACTATTAAAACTTGGTTTTTTTTCTATACAATCTAACCCAATAATTAAATACCCAATGATAATATCTAATACATATGACCATGGCCTGATTGATTTTGGATTCCTAATTATAGCACTTTTTTTTGACATATAACTTCTTACTAAATCAGGTATTATTCTATTTTCTGACCAATCACCTCCTCCTAATACATTTCCTGCTCTTGCAGTTCTAATACTAATATTTTTAGAAATATTATAGTATGAATGTGCTATCATTTCACAAACTGCTTTTGATGTACTATAGGGGCAACTTCCATAAATATCACTATCTTCATCAAAAAATTTACTCTCATTATTATTTTTGTATACCTTATCTGAAGTGATAATAACTAATGGTATATCACTATAATATTTAGATATAATTTCTAATACGTTTAGAGTTCCATTGATATTTATAGTTAATGTATTAAAAGGTTGCTTATAACTCTCTGACACTAAAGGCTGTGCAGCTAAATGAAAAATGATATCTGGAGACTCTTTTTTAATAACACTATGTACATTGTAATAACTTCTAATATCTCCCCAATATTGTTTTATACATTTTATATTTTTATTATTAAAAATACCATTTTTCCAATAAATTCCATCTGAATAGCCTATAACTTTAGCACCCAAAGATTTTAAAAATAAAGACAACCAAGCCCCTTTAAAACCAGTATTACCAGTAATTAGCACTTTCTTTTTTCTATAATATTTAAGCTTGTCTAACATTTTTTCTCAAATGATATATATTTTTAATTTTATTATTATTAATCTTCCATGGAGCTTTTCCTTTTTCCCATAATTCACAAAGAATTTGCTTTTCTCTAAGTGTATCCATGGGTTGCCAAAAACCCTCGTGCTTAAATGCAGCTAGCTTGTTGTCTTTGACTAATCTCTTTAAAGGACCTGTTTCCCAAGTTTCATAACAAGAACTTATATAACTCATTACTTTCGGAGAAATAACAAAGAAACCACCATTAATCCATCCTGACTCTGTTTTTGGTTTTTCTATAAAATTTTTTACAACTCCTTTATCAATATCCATAGCTCCAAATCTTGCTAAAGGTCTTACAGCAGTTACAGTAACAAACTTTTTGTTTTTATTATGAAATAATATTAAATCATTTATGTTTACATTGCTTAAACCATCTCCATAAGTCATTAAAAAATTTTCATCCTTATTTAAGAATTTATTAATTTTTTTTATTCTTCCAGCAGTTTGAGTGTTTTCTCCAGTCTGAGCTAAAATAATTTTCCAAGGCTTGTTACTATAATTTATTGTTTCTAATTTTCCATTTTCATTAATTACACAGCTTGAATTTCGTTCATTATACTCTTTGAAATAAGAAATTATTTCGCTTCCCTTGTATCCTAAACATATTATAAATTCATAATGTCCATAAGACATATACCAATTCATTATATGCTCTATAATTGGCAATCCTCCTATTTCTACCATAGGCTTGGGTTTTATAGAAGTTTCTTCAGCTAACCTTGAGCCGAAACCTCCTGCTAATATCACAACTTTCATAAATTACCTCTATAAAAGACTGCAATATTTATGCCGACATTAAGATAATAGGTTTACTTTATTACTTTCGTTTATATTGGCTTGTGCTACTAAAGATAATGATATTTTGTTCAAAATCATATTTTTTGTTAAAATAGCTGTTTCTGCCGCATAATCAGTTTCAATAGTAGAATTTGCAGCAGCACTCATGATAGCTGAAGCAGCATATGCTATATTTTCTCTAGCTCTGAGTGATTGTATTCCTCCTGCTATTTCTCCTAAGTTTAAGGCAACCTGAGCGGTAATAGCTGCACCTGATGTATCTGCATTTGATGCTTCTGTTACTGATGATACTGCGCTTACTGTACCAGTTGTAAGTGAAATTGTTCCTCCATCATCAGTTACACCTGCTGTAAAACTTATTTTTGACGTACCTAGCATAGAAATTCCATTAAATTTTGTTCCTGATACTATAGAGTCGATATTAGAAGTGATTGTAGCAGTTTCTGCATTCAGTGATGCTATATCAGTAGTTGATAGTAAAGAATTATTATTATAAAGAGCACCCAATTCTTCTAGTCTCTGAGCAAGTGAAGCAATTTCATTTAAAGATGCTTCTGCAACTAATAAGGCATCAATAGCCTGTCTA
>MDTE01004370.1_pt1 | contig 11491 bp, 10 predicted proteins | sample 811231 | NCBI WGS metagenome assembly MDTE01 (sample SAMN05326651, study PRJNA326480) | marine metagenome | isolation source: seawater | place: Indian Ocean: Red Sea | collected 2010
AAAATAATAAATCTTAAAAATTTTAAAGATAAAAGAGGAACACTTACTGTAATAGAAAAAGAAATTAAATTTAAAATAAAAAGAGTTTACTACATTTATAATGCAGTTGGAATTAGGGGAAAACACAGACATAAAAAAAATATACAAGCACTTATATGTATTAATGGTTATTGTGAAATTTTTGTTAATAATAATATGTCAAAAAAAAAATATATTTTAAACAAAAAAAATAAATGTCTTTTGCTAAATCCAAAAGATTGGCACTATATGAAAAATTTTTCTAAAGACTGTATAATACTTGTATTATGCTCAGAGAATTATAAAAAAAGTGATTATATAGATACTCCTTATTGAGATTATGATTAGATATGAAAATTTAAAAAAAGTTAACGAAGCAGTAGTTCCAAATTTTAAAAAAGTTTTTAATTCATTTTGGAATTCTGGTTCATATATTCTTGGAAAACATTTAAAAAATTTTGAGCATAATTTTGCCAATTTTTTAAATTCTAAATATGCTATTGGTGTTAATAGTGGATATGATGCACTATTTCTTTCATTAAAATGTTTAAATTTACCAAAAAATTCAGAAGTTATAATGTCATCATGTTCATATATTGCAGCACTGAATGCAGTCATTGCAAATAATCTAAAACCAGTTTTAGTTGAACCTAATATAAATACGTACACAATCGATCCAAATAAAATAGAAGAAAAAATTACTAATAAAACTAAAGCAATTTTAATTACACATTTATATGGGAGATCTTGTCTAATGGATAAAATAATTAATATAAAAAAAAAGTATAAATTATTTTTGATAGAGGATTGTGCTCAATCTCATGGATCAAGGTATAAAAATAAATATACAGGAACTTTTGGTGACTTTGGTTGTTTTAGTTTTTATCCAACTAAAAATTTAGGTGGATTAGGAGATGGAGGAATTGTTACTACAAATAAAAAAAAATTTTTTAAAAATTTAAATTATCTTAGAAATTATGGTTTCAAAAAAAAAAACTTTAGTGAAATTATTGGTTTTAATTCTAGATTGGACGATTTTCAGGCTGCCTTTTTAAATAAAAAATTAAAAAAACTTACTTTAATGAATAAACACAAAGTAAAATTAGCTAAAATTTATGATAAATATCTGACTGATAAAGTGATAAAACCTGCCCCATCAAAAAATGGTGAAAATGTCTATCACATTTATCCAATAAGATACAAAAACAGAAGGAGTTTGATGAATTATTTAAAGAGGAATAAAATTGAGGTATCGTGTCATTATCCTGTTGCTCCACATAAACAGAAATCTTTAAAAAAAATTATAAATAAAAGTTTTTTAATATCAGAAGAAATTCATAAATCAGTTATAAGCTTGCCAATTTCATTTTCACATTCAGAAAAAGATATAAGATTTGTGTGTAAAATGATAAATAAATTTATATGAAAAAAAAAATTGCTTTAATAACAGGTATTACAGGACAGGATGGCTCATATTTGGCAGAGTTTTTATTGAATAAAAATTACGAGGTTCACGGAATAAAAAGAAGAGCATCATTAATTAATAATACTGCCAGAATTGATCATATTTACGAGGATATTCATAAAAAAGGTAAACGTTTTTTTCTTCACTATGGAGATTTAACAGACTCCTCTAGTATTATTAGTATAATTCAAAAAATTAAGCCAGATGAAATATACAATTTAGCTGCACAATCTCATGTTTCAGTTAGTTTTGAAATTCCAGAATACACTTCTGATGTCAATGCTTTGGGAACTTTAAGAATATTAGAAGCCATAAGGTTACTTAATATGGCAAAAAAAATAAAATTTTACCAAGCATCCACCTCGGAACTTTATGGAAATACAAAAAAAATTCCTCAGGATGAAAAAACAAAATTTTATCCTAGATCACCATATGCTGTATCTAAATTATTTAGTTATTGGATTGTTAAAAATTATAGAGAGGCTTATGGTATTCACGCGTGTAATGGAATTTTATTTAATCACGAGTCTCCTAGAAGAGGAGAAACATTTGTAACTCGAAAAATAACTTTAGGCTTAAGTAAAATTTGTTACGGTTTGGAGAAGACTTTATACTTAGGTAATTTAGATGCATTAAGGGATTGGGGTCATGCGAGAGATTATGCAAAAATGCAATGGCTTATGCTTCAACAAAAAAAACCATATGATTTAGTAATATCTACAAATAAACAATATACTGTAAGAAAATTTGTTGAAATATCATGTAAGGCTCTTAACCTAAATATTATCTGGAAAAATAAAGGTCTTAAGGAAGTAGGAATATTAAAAAGTTTTGATAAAAAAAGATTTCCTAATTTAAAGAAAAATCAAATTATTATTAAAATAGATAAGAAATATTATAGACCTACAGAAGTTGAAAATTTAAAAGGCGATTCATCTTTAGCTAAACGAATTTTAGGGTGGAAACCTAAGATATCTTTTCAATCTATGGTAAAAGAAATGATCGAAGAAGATTTATATTTATCTAAAATTGAATTAAAAAAAAATGATATCCAAAAAAGATAGAATATTTGTTGCAGGCCACAATGGCATGGTGGGCAGTGCAATAGTTAAGTGTTTAAAAAAAAATAAATATAAAAATATAATAACCGTAAATAGAAAAAAATTAAATTTGACAGATTTTGTTAAAGTAAAAAATTTTATTAAGAGAAAAAAACCTAAAATTATAATAATTTGTGCTGCAAAAGTTGGTGGAATAAAAATAAATAACGAAAAACCTGCAGAATTTTATTATGAAAATATTTCAATACAAAATAATTTAATTCACTCAGCATTTTTAAACAATATTCGTAAAATAGTCTTTTTAGGCTCAAGTTGTATTTATCCAAAATATTCAAAACAGCCAATTCAAGAGGAAGAGTTGTTATCTGGCGATTTAGAGCCCACTAATGAAGCATATGCAATTGCTAAAATAGCTGGTCTTAAAATGTGTGAATTTTATAACAGACAATATGAAAAAACACATAATTTAGATTATAGAAGTTTAATGCCAACAAATTTGTTCGGTTATGGTGACAATTATGATCTTAATGATAGCCATGTCATTCCAGCGCTAATAAGAAAAATTCATGAAGCAAAAATTAAAAATAAAACTTTAGAAGTTTGGGGTACAGGAAAGGCAAAGAGAGATTTTTTATTTGTTGATGATTTGGCATCAGTTGTAGAAAAATTATTAAGAGTATCAAAGAAAAAATTTTACTTAAATGGTTTTAAAAATAAACATTTAAATATAGGTAGCTCAGAAGAGATAACTATTAAAAAATTAATTGTAATTTTGAGTAAAATTATAGGTTTTAAAAATAAGATTTTATTTCGTAAGAATATGCCAGATGGGACATTAAGAAAGTTGTTAAACACAAAAAAATTAAGAAAAATAATTAAATTTAAAAAAACTAAATTAGAAAATGCTTTAGAATTAACATATTTAGATTATTTAAAAAATAATTCTTAATAGATGAAAATAATCAATATTATTAGTGTCTCTGATGGTAATAAAAAAGATTTAAAAAAAACAATAGACTCAGTTAAAAATCAAAATTTCAAAAAATATAAGCACTTTATTATTGCCAAAAAATTAGAAAAAAAATTTTTAAAAAAAAATAAATCAAATAAAATAAAATTTATTGTTGGGAAAGATTCATCAATATATAATGCTATGAATATTGGTGAAAAATTAACTTATAATAATTTTACGATTTATTTAAATTCTGGAGATGTTTTTTTTTCTAATAACTCCTTAAGAATTGTAAATAATAAAATAAAAAATAATCTGAATGGACAGTTTGTTACAGTCCTTAAATATAAAAACATTTTATTTTTTCCTAAAAAAAAATTTTTTTTTAATAAAAATACTTTTACCCATAGTTCCTTTGTAAGATCTCCAGTTAAAAAAAATGATATTGTTTTTTATGATGAAGATTATTTGATTACAGCTGATGGAAATTGGATGAAAGAAAATATAAAAAAAAATGGTCTAAAGCGAATATATTTGCCAATATCTATTTTCTCTCTTGATGGTGTATCAACATTTCCTTCACTAAAAACGATAATAATGAAAAAAAATTTAGATATTAAAGGTTTAACCAAAGAGGTTATAAAATTTATTATATCAAAATTTACATCAAGAAGTTTTTTTTATAAATTAATTTATTCAACAAAGTACAATTATAAATATGAAAAAATATATAGAAAACCTTCATCTAATTAGCAATCCAGATTTAATTATTGATCAATTACTTAATAAAGATAATAAAAATTTTAAACATCTAATTTTTTTTAATACCCACTCTTATGTAGAAACTTTAAAAAATACATCTTTTATGAGATCAGTTTTAAAAAGTAAGCATATATTTGCAGATGGTATTGGAGTTTATTTGTCATCTTTAATTTTTTATAAAAAAAGAAAACCTTTGCGTATTACGGGGTATGATTTTTTTGAGAAGTTGTTAGAGGAGATAAATAATCATCCTGATCAAAAAAAACTTTTTTTCGTTGGAGGTGAAATTTCAAATTTAGAAAATCTTAAAAAAAAAATTAGTAAAAAATACAAAAATATTTACCATGAAAATATTGCAATTTTATCGCCTCCATTTGGTAATCAGTTTAAGTATGATGATTATAAAATAGTTCAAAGTATAAATGACTTTAATCCAGATATTGTATTTGTAGGATTAGGAGCCCCTAAGCAAGAAAGATGGGTAAAAACTAATTCCAAGAAGATAAATTGTGTTAATTTTTTAAGTATAGGTGCTGCTTTTAATTTTTTTACAGGTCTAGAAAAAAGAGCACCTATAATTTTTAGAAAATATGGATTTGAATGGTTGTTTCGATTAATTCTTAATCCCAAAAAAATTTTTAAAAGAGTATTTATATCAGGTGGTATATTTATTTTCTTAATAATTTCTTCATATCTATTTAATAAAAATTTTTATAATTTAAAAAAAATAAAAATTAATATTAGACTTATAAGAGATTATATTAATTTTAAATGGGACGATGGATACATCCTTTCTGCATTAAATTTAGCTTCATTAAGTTTTCTTTACAAAGGGGACATAAAAGTTACAAAAAATTTATTTTTTTGGGGAGATGGTATTTTCCACAAGATAATGATCCAAAAAAGTAAAAAAATTGCAGGTAGGCAATTGATAGAATTAATTAAGCATCCTAAAAATATTCGAAAACTTCATGTAATTGGCAATCTTACAAATAAAACAAAAGATTATTTAGTTAAAAAATTTCCAGATTTAGAATTAAAAAATTCAAGTCTTCCTTATGGAGACATTAAAACTATAATAAATGATTTACCATTAGTTGATGAAAATGAGTTAATTTTTTTAACATTGCCAACACCCAAACAAGAACAAGTAGCTTCGTATTATCATAAAATTAATGAAAATCTTAAAATTGTTTGTATAGGTGGAGGTTTGGCAATTGCTGCTGGAGACGAAAAAGAAGTTCCCAAGTTATTTGATTATCTTGGATTAGAATGGCTTTGGAGATTGAGATACGAAACAAAAAGAAGATTAAAACGACTAGTATTATCAGCTACTTACATGGTAAAATATACCTTATACGGAAAATATTTTAAAAAAATAATCGTAAACTTCTATAGATGAGAAAAAAAAATATATTTGCATGGGCTTGTGATTTTTCTTCATTTAGAGGCGAAGGTATACTGGCAAGAAATTTTGCAAAGGATCTTTCAAATATTAAAAAAGTAAATATTTTTGTTAAAACGCCTGATAATACTTATTTAGTTTCTAGTGGAGTAATTAAAAAAAATAAAAAATATGAAAAAAAAATTATAAACTTTAATCTCATAGAAAATTATTATTGGCCTATTATTGGTATATTATATTTATGGATAAAATATTTTAAAAGTAAAAAAATTTTATATCTTAATTTTATACCTTTATGGAATTTTTTATTATTTTATTTTTTACCTCCAAAAACATTAATAGGACCAATAACAGGTTTTTTACCTAAAAAAAAAATAGAAAATTTTTCAGGATTAATAAGAATTATTTTGGTTCCTTTTTTTTATAGATTATCTATGCTTATAATTTTTATAAGATTTAAAAGCTTACTTTTTTCCACAGATTTACTTAAAAACTTATTTTTACAAAAAGATTATTTTAAACTTAATTTTAATTATCTTTTATTTTCTAATTTAAAAAAAAAAAGAAAAATTGTAAAAAATAAAAAAATTGATTTGCTAATTTATAATAGAAATTATTCTGTAAAGGAGCATTTTAAATTAAATAATTTGATTAAATATCTTTTAAAAAAAGGTTATAAGGTTAGCTGTGTTGGGGATAAGATTGCCAATATTAAGGGCTTAAAAAATTATGGAATTGTAAGTAGGGAAAAAGTTAAAAAACTTCTTAAAATAACAAATTTAATTATTTCATCACCAGAAAATCCTTATTCTCTTTTTACAATTGACGCTATTAATATGGGTACAAAAGTATTATTTGATAAAAAATATAAAAAAAAATTATTGTTTTTAAATTATAATTCAAACAATTATATTAACCTAGACAATCAAAATTTTCATAATATAGAAAAAATTATTAAAAATAAAAGTGATAGAATAAATCTTAATTATAGAATGTTAAATTCAATTAAAAAAAGAATTTTAAATTATTTTAAAAAAATTATTATTTGAGAATTCATATACCCAATGTTTAAAAAATGAAACAAATTGATATTATTCTGATATTACTATTCTTTTTATTAAATATTTTATTAATTATTAACTTTAAAAAATTATCTCAATTTTTTAATATTTACGACATACCAGATCAAATTAGAAAAAAACATTCTCATAAAGTATCTTTGTTGGGGGGTACAATAATATTACTTCCTATCTTGTTTAGTTTTATAATAGTTTTCATAAATAATGATTCATTTTCAAATTTGAAAAAAATTTTTTTTGAAAATGAAAAAAGTTATTTATTATTTTTTTCTAGTTGTATTTTAATGTATTTAATTGGACTATTTGATGATAAATTTAACCTTAATTATTTATTAAAATTATTTTTTACTACAACAATAATAGTTTTTTTACTTTGTTTAGATGAAAATGTTTTAATAACTAAAATACATTTATCTTTTTATCAAAAACAAATAGATATTTCTAAAATTAATTTATTTTTTACGTGTTTGTGTTTTTTATTATTTATTAATGCACTAAACATGTTTGATGGCATTGATGGACAAGTAGGATTTTATTCGATTTTCTTCGTTTTTTTTATTTTCTTTTTGATTGGTTATAATTTATTAATTTTATTATTATTAATTAGTTTTTTTTCATTTTTATATTTAAATTTAAAAATGAAATGTTTTTTAGGTGATAGTGGATCTATATTACTTGGATTTATTTTTTCATATTTAATAATAAGACTTTACAATCAAAATGTAATCTATTTTGCAGATAATATCTTTTTATTAATGTTAATACCTGGTCTTGATATGTTTAGGCTTTTTGCTGAAAGACTTATTTTTAAAAAAAATCCATTTAAGGGAGACAATAGCCATATTCATCATTTGTTTCAGAAAAAATATAGTAAATATAAAACAATTTTTCTAATCCAATTTCTTGTTCTAACTCCAGTATTCCTCTCATTTTATTTCAGTCTTTTTATAGTAAACTTCTTATCTATCTTAGTTTATTTTACTGTAATTTCTATTTTAAAGAGTTCGAAAAATTAACTAATTATAAAGTTTGTTAATTTTTTCCTCTATTTTATATTCTGAAATAATATTTTGATTTTCATTTTGATTATTTAAATAATTTTTCATTAGTTCAAAAATAATTAAATTACCATATTCATTAAAGTGACTATCGTTTTTAAATTTTAGATCTTTTTTAAAATTTTTTGATAATTTTTTACTTAAACTATAAAGATTAATTATTTCAAAATTATCTTTATCATTTACTATTCTTTCAAAGGCATCATTTTCTTCTTTCGAAGGAAGAATTATTATATGAAAACTTGCATTGTTTTTATTAACAACTTTTTTAAACATTTTTAAAATTTGGTTAAAAAGCACAATGTTGTCAATGTTGTTTTTATTTGCCTCTTTTTCTGCAAGAAATTTATAATAAAGCTTTTCAGCAAGTTTTTGAGGGTAATTATCTATGTTGACCAAGGTATGTTTTAAATAAATTTTAGATCTAATTATGTAATAAGTATCAATTAAAAAGTAAGTTATATTTAGTTTTCCGAGGATTTTTTCTAACAATCTAAATTTTGGTTTTATTAGTTCATACTCACCATTAGAAAATTTAATTAAATTATTGGAATTAATTGTACCAGCATCATTTCCACTAAATATATAATAAACTTTTTTAATGTCGTGGTTAGAAAATGTTAAATATCTAATAAATATTTGATCTATTGAATACCCTCCGACACCATAATTAACAAAATTTTGATCTTTAAAATGCTTATCAAGTAAAGTTGTAAATTGAAACTCGTCTTTTATATTTATATTTTCTACGTGGCTATCTCCAAATACCCCAACGATGTTTTTTTTATTTTTTGTTTCTATTTCATCATGATTTCTTATTCCTTCACTATCATATTTATTTAATACAATGATGTTTAGATCAGGATGTTCATTTTTAAGCACAGAAGATTTTGGTTTTTCATAAATTGCATCAGATAAAACTAATTTTTGTTCAGATAAATGATTATAACGCCCATATAGCTTTAAAATAAATTCAAAGATTAGCAGACCTATTAACGTCGAAATAATTATTATTATTAAATTAGATTTCCATTGTACTTTCATTTTAAGAGTTTTTGTATTTATCCATGAATATATTAATTACACTAATTGGAATTTTTAAAATTATTTTAATGTATATTATTGTTGAGCGAAAATTTAATTCAGTAAAATTAAAGAACTTATATATAAGATAATACATTGATCCTGTAGCGTATAATTTATTTAGATTATATTTTTTTAAAAATTTAATTAGATAATTCTGATTTATTTTCCAAGATATAATTTCGTTTTCTCTAATGTCATTAAAAGCTTTTCTATCATTAGTATATTTTTTTATTATTAAGTTTTTGCAAATATTAATATATTTAATATCAAGTGCATCTGCAACAGAGGAAAAAAAATGCTCATAACATCCCCAACCATAATTTGGACATTGATTTATTATTTTCTTAAATTTTAATATTTTTTTTTTCGAATTAATTTTAAGAATAAATAAATCTAATCCCCAATTTGATGAAAATGAACTAATATTATTTTTAGAATCAACAAAATAAATTGGAAACGCTGTCATTAAAATATTTTTTTCTTTAAAAGAATTGATTTTATTAATAAAATTTTTTGGAATTGTAATATCAGCGGTTGACCATATAATAAAATCAAAAGTATCATCTAAAATCGTCATCGCATTTTGCATACAGATACTCTGTGAATATTTTGAATTATGAAGTAACTTATTTTTATTTTTGAAAAAAATAGTTTTGATTTTTTTTGAAGAAATATTTTTTTTTACATTTTTTTCATTAAATATTGTTACGCTTAAAGTTATATCACTGTTCAATTTATTTAAATCATTTAAAAATTTTTTTTGAACAGCATCATTTTTTTTGGATATACCAAAAGATCTGAATGTTGTTATCCAAAGTATTTTCATAAATTTCTTGAATATATCTTATTATATTGTATTTAATTTTAATGAATAATTTTATAGTTACTACTACTATTTTTAATCCAAGTCTTGCTGTTAAAAAATTTTCTAAAATTAAAAATTGGCATTTGGTAGTTGTCGGAGACTTAAAAACTCCTCATGAAAAGTATCTTAAAATGAAAAATATCACATATCTAAGTCCAAATATGCAAAACAAGATAGCTCCAAGACTATCTAGGTTAATTGGTTGGAACTGTATTCAAAGACGAAACATAGGATATGTTTATGCAAAAAAAAATGGAGCAAAATTTATAGCATCTGTTGATGACGATAACATTCCTTATAAAAATTGGGGACAAAAAATTTTACTTGATAAAAATATAAGTTCAAAAATTTATAACACAAATTTTGATGCTTTCGACCCTCTGTCGATATTTAAATTTAATTCTAAAATCTGGCATAGAGGCTTTCCTTTACAATTAGTTCAAGATAAGCCCAAATTAAAGAAAGTTATAAAAAAAATTAACCCAGATATACAGGCAAATTTATGGGATAAAAATCCAGATATTGATGCAATTAACAGAATGACACTAAAAAAAGAAAATTTCATTTTTAAAAATATTGGACATTTTTCCTCTGTAAAATTTGCACCATTTAATTCTCAAAATACAATTTTTAATTCTGACGTGATATCAAAATATTTTTTATTTCCTTATATAGGTAGAATGGATGATATTTGGGCCTCATATTATGTTCAGAGTTTAGGTTTCAAGGTCATTTTTGATAAAGCAACAGTTTATCAGGATCGAAATAAACATTCATACTATAAAGATTTTCAAGGAGAAATTATAGGTTATAGAAATAATTTAAATTTAATTTTAAGTTTAAAAAAAAATCCAAATTTAATTAAGAATTTTTTACCAACAAGATCATATAAAGCATTTAAAGAATATTTGAAAATTATGAAATGAAACAAACAAATATAAAGTATTTAAATAAATTTTTAATTTATTTGACTTTTTTAATACCAATTTCTCTTGTAACAGGTCCATTTATTCCAGATTTATTTGTATCTATAATTGCAATTATTTATGTTTATATTTTGTTTGTTAGAAATGAAATTAAAATTTTATTTGAGAAAAAAAATTTAATATTTATTTTTTTTTGTATATATTTAATAGTAATATCAATCTTTTCTATAGATATTTTTAGTTCAATATTACCAAGTGCTTTTTATATAAGGTTTGGTTTATTTACATTAGCAATAGTTTACTTGTTGAAAGAATATCCAAATTTTGAAAATCTTTTTACTAAATATTTATTGATTACAATTTTATTTGTATCAGTTGATGCATATATCCAAATAATTTTTGGATATAATATGCTTGGAATGAAGAATAGTGTTACTGACAGAGTAAGTGGATTATTTGGAGATGAATATGTATTAGGAAGTTATCTGGTCAGATTATTTCCATTACTTTTAGCGCTGTCAATAAACAAAATAAATTTTAATTTAAAAAATAAAATTTTATTTATAATAGGAATTGTTTTATTTAACGTACTTATTTTTTTTATAGCTGAAAGAACAGCTTTTGCTCTAAATATTATTTTCTTTGTTTTATTTACACTAATTATTAAAAAAACTAGAGTTTTAATGATATTAATATTTGTTTTTTCTTCTCTTGGTTTTGCCCTTGCGGGTAATTTAAGTAAATCAACTCATGATAGAATGATTAATCAGACAATTAATGAAGTTTTTAAAGATAATAAAATTAATATATTTAC
>MDTE01068066.1_pt1 | contig 11491 bp, 9 predicted proteins | sample 811231 | NCBI WGS metagenome assembly MDTE01 (sample SAMN05326651, study PRJNA326480) | marine metagenome | isolation source: seawater | place: Indian Ocean: Red Sea | collected 2010
ATTCCTGGTTTCAAAAAAGAAATTAATGAAATATGATCTTTTAAAATTCCCATTTCACCTTCATATCCTGGAACCACAACCTCTCTTACATTTTCTTTTGAAAAAAAAGATTTTTCTGGACTTATTACTTCTATTTTAAATTCTTCGCTCATTTAAGCTGCAGCTTCTTTAGCCATTTTTTCTGCTTTTTCGACAGCTTCTTCGATTGTGCCTACCATATAAAATGCTGCTTCAGGCAAATGGTCATATTCACCTTTGCATATAGCATCAAATCCTTTGATTGTTGCATCTAAATCTACAAGTTTACCAGGTGAACCGGTAAAAACTTCTGCAACAAAGAATGGCTGTGATAAAAACCTTTGAATTTTTCTAGCTCTCGCAACAGTCAATTTATCTTCTTCAGAAAGTTCATCCATGCCTAAAATCGCAATTATATCTTGCAGCGATTTATAAGTTTGTAATATTTTTTGAACTTCTCTAGCAACTCTATAGTGTTCATCTCCAACAATTCTTGGGTCTAAAATTCTGGAAGTAGAATCTAGAGGATCAACCGCAGGATATATTCCTAACTCAGCTATTTGTCTAGATAACACAGTTGTTGCATCCAAGTGTGCGAAGGATGTGGCTGGAGCAGGATCTGTTAAATCATCAGCAGGAACATAAATGGCCTGCACTGAAGTAATCGAACCCTTGTTGGTAGTAGTAATTCTTTCTTGTAAATTTCCCATATCAGTGGCTAAAGTTGGTTGATAACCTACAGCTGAAGGTATTCTTCCTAGAAGCGCAGAAACTTCAGAACCTGCTTGAGTAAATCTAAATATATTATCAACGAAAAATAAAACGTCTTGACCTTCCTTGTCGCGAAAATATTCAGCTACAGTTAATCCTGTTAAACCAACTCTTGCACGTGCTCCTGGCGGCTCATTCATTTGACCATATACAAGTGCAGCCTTAGATCCTTTTCCTTCAGGTTTAATAACGCCAGACTCTATCATCTCATGATACAAATCATTTCCTTCTCTTGTTCTTTCCCCAACGCCTGCAAAAACAGAAAAGCCACCATGAGCTTTTGCAATATTATTAATTAATTCCATTATAATTACTGTTTTACCTACCCCGGCTCCCCCAAATAGTCCTATTTTTCCACCCTTAGAATAAGGAGCAAGCAAATCTACAACTTTTATCCCTGTTACTAATATTTCTGTTTCAGTAGATTGTTCTGTAAATTTTGGAGCCGGCCTATGTATTGGCCAACTTTCTTTCGTTGAAACTTTGCCTTTTTGATCTATTGGTTCACCAATGACATTAATTATTCTTCCTAAAGTCTCTGGCCCTACTGGAACTTTAATTGGTGAGCCAGTATCAGTTACCTTGTCTCCTCTTTTAAGACCCTCTGTACTATCCATCGCAATAGTTCTTACAGCTGTTTCTCCTAAATGCTGTGCTACTTCCAACACAAGCCTATTGCCAGAATTATCACACTCTAGCGCAGTTAATATTTCTGGTAACTGTCCCTCAAATTGCACGTCTACCACGGCACCAATTACTTGTGTAATTTTTCCTAATTTATTTTCCATAATTATAAACTTTCAGCTCCTGATATAATCTCTATAAGTTCCTTTGTAATTGATGCTTGCCTACTTCTATTATACGTTATCGTCAATTTATCAACTAGCTCTCCTGCATTTCGTGTAGCATTATCCATTGCGGTCATTCTGGAACCTTGTTCACTTGCTGCATTTTCAAGAATTGCTTTAAATATTTGTGTTGAAATATTACGTGGGAGTAAGTCATTTAATATTTCGCTTTCCTCTGGTTCAAACTCATAATAATTTTCTATTTTTTTGTCTTCTTCTTTTTTTAATCTTTCGATAGGTATAATTTGCTGCGCCTGAGGAATTTGAGTAATAACATTTTTAAATTTGTTATAATATATTTTACAAATATCAAATTGATTTTCATTAAACAGTTTTATTATTTTTTTTCCTACGTCTTCGGCTTCTTTATATGTAATTTTTTTAAAACCTTTAAAGTTTAACTTTTCAATAATATAGCTACCATACGTCCTTTTTAATTGATCGTGACCTTTTGATCCTACCGTAAAAATTTTAAGTGTTTTTCCTTGTTTTAGAATTTTTTCAAAATCGTTTTTTGCCTTTTTGCATATATTTGTATTAAATCCACCGCAAAGACCCCTGTCTGCAGTAATTACCACACATAAATGAATATTATCTTTGCCAGTTCCAACTAAAAATTTTGAAGCATTTTCTTTATCCGAAATTGAATTGCTTAAATTAAGAATTATGTTATTCATTTTTTCTGAAAATGGCCTTCCTTTCTCGGCACTTTCTTGTGCTCTTCTTAATTTAGCGGCAGCCACCATTTTCATAGCTTTGGTTATTTTTTGTGTAGATTTAACACTAGAAATTCTTTTTTTTAAATCATCTAAACTAGGCATATAATCTTACTTGTTTTCTTTTTTAAAATTTTCGATAACCGAGATTAATTTTTTTTCTACTTCTTGTTCTAGTTTGCCGGTACTATTTATACTGTCGACGATCTCTGGATTAGACGATTTAACTTTTTCATAAATTTGTTTTTCAGTATTTTTTATATTAGTTAATTCAACATCATCTAAGAAACCTCTTACACCAGAAAATACTGCAATGACTTGTTGAGCAACATGCATTGGAGAATATTGATCTTGCTTTAAAAGCTCAGTTAGTTTTGAACCTCTGTTTAATAACTTTTGAGTTGATGCATCTAAGTCAGAGCCAAATTGGGCAAATGCAGCCATTTCCCTATATTGCGCTAATTCTAATTTTATTGAACCAGCTACTTTCTTCATTGCTTTGGTTTGGGCTGCTGAACCTACTCTGGAAACAGATAATCCAACATTAACGGCAGGTCTTATACCTTGGTTAAACAGTTCAGTTTCTAAAAAAATTTGCCCATCTGTAATGGAAATTACATTTGTTGGAATATAAGCGGAAACATCACCGGCTTGTGTTTCTATAATTGGTAACGCAGTTAAAGAGCCTCCACCTTTATCATCATTAAGTTTTGCTGCTCTCTCTAACAATCTGCTATGCAAATAAAACACATCTCCTGGATAAGCTTCTCTACCCGGGGGTCTTCTTAGTAAGAGAGACATTTGCCTGTAAGCTACAGCCTGTTTAGATAAATCATCATAAATAATTAATGCATGCATACCATTGTCTCTAAAATATTCTCCCATAGTACAACCAGTGTAGGGAGCTAAAAATTGAAGTGGTGCTGGGTCAGATGCTGTAGCTGATACTATAGTTGTATATTCCATAGCCCCGGCATCCTCGAGTGATTTTACAATTTGTGCTACGGTAGATCTTTTTTGTCCTATCGCAACATAAATACAATAAAGTTTATCTTTTTCTTCACCTGATTTATTTATTTCTTTTTGATTAATAATTGTATCTATTGCTACTGCAGTTTTTCCTGTTTGTCTGTCTCCAATGATTAATTCTCTTTGTCCTCTACCAATTGGAATCAAACTATCAATTGCTTTAAGTCCCGTTTGCATAGGCTGATTCACAGATTGTCTAGGAATAATCCCAGGAGCTTTGACATCAACTCTTTTTCTTTTTATTTTTTTATCTAACTCACCTTTGCCATCTATAGGATTGCCTAGCGCATCAACTACTCTACCCAATAAATTTTTTCCAACAGGCGTATCTACTATAGCTCCTGTTCTTTTAACAACATCACCTTCTTTAATTGATCTGTCATCTCCAAATATTACTACACCCACATTATCGTTCTCTAAATTTAAAGCCATGCCTTTTATGCCATTGGTAAGTTCAACCATTTCCCCAGCTTGAACGTTATCTAAACCATAGACTCGAGCAATTCCGTCACCAACCGATAACACTTGACCTACTTCTGATACTTCGGCTTTTTCTCCAAATTTTTTTATTTGCTCTTTTAAAATTTTTGTTACTTCTGAAGGATTAATTTGCATATCATGCCTCTATCATATTTTTTTCTAATTTTTTTAACTTAGTTTTAATAGAAGTATCAACCATAATACTTCCAACTTGAATAATTAGCCCTGCTATTAAATTGGGATCATGTGTGTAATCTATATTTAGTTCAGATTTAAAATCTTTAGATAATTCTTTTTGAATATTTTGCTTTTCTTCCTCTGATAATTTTTTTGAAGATACCAACTTTGCCTTTAACTCACCTCTAAAGTCTGAAATTAAATTTAAAAAACTATCAATAATTTTACTCAAAAAAAACAATCTATTTTTAATTGCTACAAAGCCTAGAAATTTTTTAAGAGTAATTGAAAATTTATTTTGGTCAGATATTTTAAATATAACATTTTTTTTATCCTCTTTTGCTACAGTTGGACTCATAATCATATCTTTAAAATCAGGGCTAACGTTTAATAATTGTTTTAAACTCTCAACTCCAGATACAACGTTATCCAATTCTGAATTTTCTTTTGAAAGCTCATAAAGAGCTATTGCATAACTTCTTGCAGTGGAATTCGAGAATGTTGATTTTGAACTCAATTTTTGCTCCTAAAAGACTCGTTTTGTATGAGATTATATTAGTAAATTCAACATGTTCCATTGTAACTTTTTGTCTTTTTAAGTCTAATATTCCTTTGTTTAACTGAAGTTAATTGGATCCACATCAACCTCTAGTTTTATTCCTGATGCAATTTTTATTTTATTCAATGACCGGGATAAATATTTCTGTATGAACAAATTTTTTGGATATCTTATTAAAATTCTACATCTATATTTTTTCCTTAATTTTGTAATAGGGGCAAGAACAGGGCCCAATACATTTACTTCATTTATTTTTGGAAGCATCAATTTAATATTTGAGGCAAATTTCATAACTAATGTTTCGTTCTTTCCCGAGATAATTAAAGATATGAGCCTATAAAATGGAGGAAGTTTTTTTTCCTTTCGTAACAAAAGTTCTTTTTGCAAAAATGTCTCAGGATCATTTTTAGATATGCTAAAAAGAATCTCGTCATTTGGTGTATATGTTTGAAAAAAAATAGTTGATGCGTTTCCTGTTCTTCCCGCTCTTCCACTTAATTGATGATACAACTGAACATTTTTTTCAGCTGATCTAAGATCATAACCATGTGATGAAAAATCTCCATCAACAACTACTATGCAATTTAATTTAGGGAAATGAAAACCTTTTGATAATAATTGAGTCCCTACCAATATGTCAATTTTGTTTTTTTCAACCTTTTTTAAAAGTAGATTAGTCGATTTGGTTTTTTCTAAAGTATCGCTAGAAAATATTTCTATTTTTTTTCTAGGATATATTTTTTTAAGTTCTAGAAAAATTCTTTCTACTCCAGGTCCACAAAATTGAAACTCACATTTTTTATTTTTTTTACAATTTCTTGATAACAATGATTTATAGCCACAATAATGACAAAGCAGCTTGTTCAATTTTTTATGAAAATTTAAATTCACTGCACAATTTGGGCATTGAAATTTATATCCACACTTCTTACAAATTACAAAAGGAGAAAAACCTCTTCTATTTAAAAAAAATAATACTTGATCTCCTTTTTTTAAATGTTGATTAACTTTATTTATTGTTTTATTTGCTATCCAAGATTCTTTTTTTAAAACTTCAGAACATAAATTTATAATTTCAATATTTGGTAAGGAAGCTTCTTTATATCTTTTTTTTAATTTTGTTACATAATATTTTTTATCAACAATGTTATTATATGTTTCTATAGAAGGAATTGAAGTTACTAAATTTATCGGAATATTTTCTAATGAAGCTCTTGTGATTGCCATATCTCTCGCATTATATGAAACACCTTCGTCTTGTTTGTAAGAAGCATCGTGTTCTTCATCAACAATGATTATTCCTAAATTTTTAAAGGGTAAAAAAAGCGATGATCTAGCTCCAATAACAATTGGAATTTTTCCTTCTGTTACGCCTTTCCAAATTATTGATTTATTTTTTTTTGTAGTTCCAGAATGCCAGACTGCTGATTCAAATCCAAAAAATTCTTTAAATCGCTCATTAAATTGATTTGTTAAAGCAATTTCAGGAAGTAATATTAATGCTTGAAATCCATTTTTAACTATATCTTTGATTCTTTGAAAATAAACTAAAGTCTTTCCAGATCCTGTTACACCTTCAAGTACAGTTACATTATAATCCTCACCCTTATTTCTTATATAAGCTAGTGATTTTTCCTGTTCATTATTTAATAAAAATTTTTTGTCTGTTTTATTAGTTTTAAACTTATTAAATTCTTTATCAAAATTTTTTTCTACAACATCTTTATTTAATAAGCACATTTTAAGAGACATGCCAAGTGGCACCAGATTATATTTTGAAAACCAAGATATAAACTCTATCATTGAAGTATTTAATTTTTTTACATTTATTTTTTTTGAAATTTTTTTTATTTTAAATTTTTTTTCCGTCTTTTGTTCATCTGGCCAAACCACGCCTGTAATTTCAGCAGATCCAAATGGGGCTTTTACAAAGTCACCAACTTTTAAAGATTCTGGAATTTCGCTTTTATATGTAAAAGGATAATCAAAAATCTTAGGAAATAAAACTGGTATTTTCATTTATACAAAAAATTTTTTTTAAATTTTTTTTTTATATCTGTGTTAAGAATTTTTCTTAATTCAGAAAACATTTCTGATTTCATTCTCATGTTTAATAATTTCCAAGTATATGGTATATATTTTAAATATTGTTTTTTTTTATCTCTAATAAAAAGTCTAGAAAAAATACCAATTATTTTTAAACTTCTTTGCACTGATAATATATTAAAATCTTCCAAAAATTCTTTTGGTTTATTTTTATAAATTTTTAATGTTTTTGTTAGATAATAATTATAAACTTGATTTTTTAATTTGGTAGTCGTCTTTATTCTTACATCATCTATCAATGAAACTAGATCATAAGCAGGGTTGCCGATTAATGCATCTTGGCTGTCAATGATGCCAATTTTTTTTCTTATCTTCATTAAGTTTTGGGAGTGATAATCTCTGTGCACAAAATGAGAATTAGAAAAATTTAATTTATTATAAAGTTTTAATAAAACTTTATTCGATTTTAATTTAATTTTAGATGCTTTTTTCTTGTTCAAAAATAGTGGTAAATACCAATCAAAAAACAAATTTGATTCATCGAATAAATACTTATTGGAATATTTATTAATTACATGTGATCCTTTATTTATTTTTTTTATCTTTGATTTGGGTTTTATTTTTTGAATTTTTAAAAGCAAATTTACAAGCTCTTTATAAATAATAAATTTATTTTTTCTCTTAATTAAAATTTTATAAAAAGATAAGTTTCCAAAATCCTCAATGACAATCATGCCTTTTGAAAAATTTTGAGTATAAAGTTTTGGAGCTAATATTTTGTTGTTTATCAAAAATTTATTTACTGCTGAGTAAGCTACTAAATTTTTATACTTTTCCTTTTTAGCTAGAACAATAATTTTACTACTGTTTTTTAATATTAGTCTATAAAATGTTCTGTGAGATGCATCGCCTGATATTGGAAATATTTTAAATTTCATCAAATTTATAATCTTTCCATTTGCCAAAACCAATAATTTTAGCTTTTCTAGAATTTGCCATTTTTGAATATTCGAATAAAATTTCGATTCTATCTTTTGGTTTAGGTTCAATTAACTCTGGCCATTCTACGATTTTAATATAATCTTTGGAAGTTTCAAACATGCCTAGCTGAGAAATCTCTCTATAATTTTTTAACCTATATAAATCATAATGTAGAATTTTTATATTTTTTACATCATAATCATAAACTATATTGAAAGTTGGGCTTAAAACATCACTATTTTTAATCCTATTTTTACTTTCTAGGTAATTAATAAAAAAGCGTACAAACGTTGTTTTGCCAGTACCCATTTCTCCACAGAGAAAAATTATGTCGCCAGGCCCTATTATTTTGGACACGTTTTCTGAAAAAATTTTGGTATCTTCTAAAGACTTTAATTGCATCTACTACTAATTAGTAGCGATAGTTATCAGATTTAAAAGGGCCTTTAACATTAACACTAATATAATCAGCTTGATCTTTTGAAAGTTTTGTTAATTTGGCTCCAACTTTATTTAAATGAAGCATCGCAACTTTTTCATCTAAATGTTTAGGTAAAACATAAACTTTCTTTTCATATTTATCGGAATTATTCCAAAGCTCTATTTGAGCTATAGTTTGATTTGTGAAAGAGGCACTCATAACAAAGCTTGGATGACCTGTTGCGCATCCTAAATTTACAAGTCTACCTTCAGCTAAAAGTAATATTCTTTTTTTGTCTGGAAATTCTATTTCATGAACTTGTGGTTTAATTTCATTCCATTTATAATTTTTTAATGCATCAACTTGAATTTCATTATCGAAATGGCCAATGTTGCAAAGTATGGAGCGATCTTTCATTTTTCTCATATGATCAGCCGTAACAATATCTTTATTACCTGTGGCGGTTACTACTATATCAGCTTTGCTAATTGCCTCATCCATTAAAACCACCTCATAGCCTTCCATAGCAGCCTGTAGTGCACAAATTGGATCTGCTTCGGTAACTAGTACCCTGGCTCCACTTTGTCTTAATGATGCTGCGCTTCCTTTTCCTACATCACCAAATCCAGCAACTATAGCAGTTTTACCGGACATCATTACGTCGGTTGCCCTTTTAATACCGTCGACTAAACTTTCTCTACATCCATATAAATTATCAAATTTAGATTTGGTTACAGAGTCGTTAACATTTATTGCTGGAACCAAAAGAGTTTTTTGTGCTTCCATTTTTTTTAAAGCTTTAATTCCCGTAGTTGTTTCTTCTGACAATCCTTTAACTTCTTTTAAAAGATTTTTATATTCCTTATGCATTAAAGCAGTAAGATCTCCACCATCATCTAATAGCATATTTGGCGTCCAACCTTTTTTTGCTTCTATTGTCTGTTTAATGCACCACCAATATTCTTTTTCGGTTTCACCTTTCCATGCATAAACTGGGATTCCAGCCTTTGCTATTGCTGCAGCAGCATGATCTTGTGTTGAAAAAATATTGCAAGAAGACCACCTCACATCAGCTCCTAATTCCACCAAAGTTTCAATTAAAACTGCTGTTTGAATTGTCATGTGTAGACATCCTAAAATTCTTGCTCCTTTTAGAGGTTTTTTTCCTTTATATTCTTTTCTCAATGCCATTAAACCCGGCATTTCAGTTTCAGCTATTGAAATTTCTTTTCTACCAAATTCGGCTTGATTAATATCTTTTACTTTAAAATCTTCTGACATAATTTGCATCTATTTAACAATTTAATATAAAATTATCAACTTATTGATTTAATTTAATCATTTAAGAATAGGTAGAAGAACTTCAATTCTTGCACCCTTTCTAAAACCAGTCTGATTAGAAGCTATAATTGAACCTCCATGAAGTTCTACAATATTTTTAACAATGTTTAATCCTAGGCCAGAATGCTCGCCAAATTTTTCAGGTCTATTACTGTAAAATCTATTAAAAACTTTACCAATATTTTTCTCATTAAAACCGGGACCTTCATCTTCTATAATTAACTGAGCGCTTTCCTTTTTCATGTTACAAATAACAGATATTTTGCTATTAGATGGACTAAAAGAAACAGCATTATCTAAAAGATTTGCAATTATTTGCTCAAGTTTACTTTCAACTCCTAAAACAGTTAAATTAGATCCATTCAAACCAGATTTATTTACATTTATTTTAATATTATTGTTTGAGTTAAGTAGATCACTATTAAAATCTTCAACTACAGAATCTACTACATTTGACAAATTAATTTTTTCCATTTTTGCTCTATTCAAAGATGCTTCGTCCTTTAACATTTGAGAATAATCTGTGATTAATCTTTCAATTCTTTCAACATCGTGGCTTATAACTTTTATTAGTTTTTTTCTTTTTTCACTATCCAAAGTATTTTCTAAAACTTCAGAGGCTCCCTTTAGCGATGTTAAAGGATTTCTAATTTCATGAGCCAAATCAGAAGAAAATGTTTCTGCAATATCTATTCTTTTATAAAGATCTTCAGTCATTTCATTTAAAGATCTGGACAATTGCCCCACTTCATCTTTTCTAAGCAGATATTTTTCATGTTTATCTATCTTTACATCTTTTTCTTTAATTGCCCGAGTATATAAAACTAAGGATCTAATAGGTTTTAAAATATATTTATTTAAAAAAACTGAAAAAATTAAAATTACAACAGCTACTGAAAAAACTGTTCTTAAGATAAAATTTTTTCTTTCTTCAACTGCTATTAATATATCGTTGGCTATTTCCGAAACAACTATATAGCCTTTGCCTTGCCCATTTATGTTGACTGGATTTATAGTCATGACATGAAAATTATTATTAATTGTTTCCGCAATAACTAATTTATTTTCATTATTTGTTTGTTTAGAATAGATTCTGACATATTTTTCTGTACTAAAAGTTGAAGATTCTTCAACTATTGAACTTTCGCTAGTATTTGCGTTTTTTTCAGAGGCATCTATTGATGTTTCTTGCACCTCCTCATTTTGAATAAAAATATCTTGAGCTAAATCTAAGGTATCAGTATCAGCTAACAAATTTGAATTTAAATCATATAATTGAACACGATCTAAATTTTGAAATAAAAATCTAGCATCCAGTAAAAATTTATTTGAACTTTCTTTAGTAAATTCAATATTTAATCTGTTAATGTGATCGGTTGTATTATTGATAATTTTTTCATGCTGTCCAGATCTTGCTTTTACCAAGTTAGGTTCTATAGCTTTAAGATACAAATAAGTAAAAATTCCTAAAACTGTAAAAACAATTAAATTAAAGATTAAAAATTTTTTTAGAATAGAACTAGAACTAAAAAAATTAGACTTCATTAACTAACATTCCACCTATAGCCACTACCATACCTCGTTTCAATCGCAGAAAAATTTTGGTCTACTTTTTTAAATTTTTTTCTAATTCTTTTTACGTGACTATCTATAGTTCTGTCTTCTATATCATTATTATCTTTGTATGCTATATCCATTAATTGAGCTCTCTCTTTGATTATTCCAGGTCTTTTTGCAAGCTCTTTTACTATTAAAAATTCTGTCGTAGTAAGTTTTTCTGGAAGAAATTTACCCATCCACTCACATTCAAGCTGTGATGAGTCTAAAACAAGTTTTCCATGTTTTATAATATTTTTAGATTCATCAATTTTAGTCATTTTTTTTCTTAATTGAACTCTTATTCTTTCAATAAGGATTTTAATAGAAAAACCTCCAGACTTTTTTATGAAATCATCCGCTCCAAGCTTTAAACCTAGCAATTCATCAACTTCTTCATCTTTAGAAGTTAAAAATAATATTGGAATCGCAGTTTTTTTTCTTAATCTCCTAAGCAGCTCTTCACCATCCATTCTGGGCATTTTAATATCTATAACTACTAAATCTG
>MDTE01021033.1_pt1 | contig 11490 bp, 12 predicted proteins | sample 811231 | NCBI WGS metagenome assembly MDTE01 (sample SAMN05326651, study PRJNA326480) | marine metagenome | isolation source: seawater | place: Indian Ocean: Red Sea | collected 2010
AAAAAAATATTATTAAAGCTAGAGTAGAAAAAAAAATATATAAACGTTTGATATAATACATACTTAAATTTAAAACCTATACTAATGAATAAAAATCTGTTTACCTATAAAAAAAGTGGGGTCAATATCAATGCTGCAGATAAATTTGTAAATTTCATAACTACAATTACATCAAAAAAAAGAGGCAATAAAAAGAATTCCAATATTGGTGGCTTTGGCTATGTCTCAGATTTACCTAAAAATATAAAAGACCCAAAAATAGTAGCATGTACTGATGGTGTGGGAACTAAAATCGAGGTCGCGAACTTACTAAATAAATATGACACGATAGGAATAGATCTGGTTGCTATGAGTGTAAATGATTTGATTGTACAAGGAGCAAAACCTTTATTCTTTTTAGATTACATTTCAATCAATAAAATTGATTTAAAAAAAATGAAATCAATAATTCGTGGGATAATTAAGGGATGTAATATTTCACAATGTAATTTAGTTGGTGGTGAGACTGCCGAAATGCCCGATACTTATGAGAGGGGTAAATTTGATATTGCTGGTTTTGCAGTTGGTATTACCGATAAAAAAAAGATACTTAATAAAAATAAAATAAAAAAAGGAGATTTGATTTTAGCTGTTCCATCTAGTGGCTTACATTCAAATGGTTTTTCACTGGTTAGACAAATATTAAAAGTAAAAAAAATAGATATAAAGAAAAATCCTTTTCTAAAAAGAGAATTAATAAGACCAACCAAAATCTATGTAAAAGAAATTTTTAATCTTGTAAAACGAAATCTATTAAATGGTTGTGCTAATATTACTGGTGGTGGATTAGCAGATAATATTAGTAGAGTTATTCCAAATAATTTATGTGCAGAAATAGATCTGAATAAAATTAAACCTCTCAAAATTTTTAATTGGCTTAAAGGGAATAATATAAGTGATAAAGAAATGCTTAAAACATTTAATTGTGGGGTTGGTTTTTGTTTAATTATTAATCCTAAAAACATAAAAAGAATTAATAAATTTTTTTTAAAAGAATATAAACCTTATATTATTGGAAAAATTTCTAAAAAAAAAAATAAAGTAAGTCTTAATGGAAAAGTTAACTGGCTATAAAAAGATTAAGACAGCAGTTTTTATTTCTGGTACTGGGAGTAATTTAAAGTCTTTAATAAAATTTTCTAAAAAAAAAAAATCACCAATTTCTATTGATTTAATAATCTCTAATAACTCTAAAGCAAAAGGCTTAAAGTTTGGGAAAATATATAAGATAAAAAAAAAAGTATTCAATTTTAAGAAAAAATATGAAATTGAAAATCAGATAATTTCTTTTTTAAAAAAGCACGAAATTAAAATGATATGTTTAGCAGGATTTATGAAAATTCTATCTGGAGATTTTATTGCTAAATTTAAGGGTAAAATTTTGAATATTCATCCCTCGTTACTTCCTAAATATAAAGGATTAAATACTCATCAAAGAGCCCTTGATAATAATGAAAAATATACAGGATGCACTGTTCATTTCGTCAATTCGAAGTTGGACTCTGGGAAAATTATTTTACAAAAAAAAGTAAAAATCTCAAAATATGAAAATGAAGAGTCTCTTACAAAAAAAGTACTTGTTCAAGAACATATCCTTTATCCAAAAGCTATATTAAAAGTACTTAATCATTGAAAAAGAAATCAATCTCTATTTTAGCATTATTAACACTATCAGATCCGTGTACAGAATTTTTATCAATTGAAATACCAAATTTTTTTCTAATAGTTCCATCTTCTGCATCTTTTGGATTTGTAGCTCCCATTAGTTCTCTGTTTCCTTTTACTGCATTTTCCCTTTGAAGAACCATAACAACTATTGGTCCTGAAGAAAGGTAGTCACACAAATCATTATAAAACGGCTTTGTTTCGTGGACTTTATAGAATTTTTCAGCCTCAGACTTTTCAATTTGAATTTTTTTTTCTTTTAGGATTTGGAAACCGTTACTCTTAAACATCTCTTTGATTTCACTTTCAAGATTTCTCTCTACTGCATCTGGTTTAATAATAGACAAGGTTTGCTCAATATTACTCATGGAACTCCTCTATAAGTTTGTTTAATAATCTTACTCCATAGCCTGTTGCGCCTCCAGAATTTAAGGCACCTCCATATTTTGAGAATGCCATCCCTGCAATATCTAAGTGAGCCCAAGGTGTTTTATTCAATATAAACCTTTGTAAAAATTGTGCTGCTGTTGTAGAACCAGCTCCACCAACATAATTAATATTTTGCATATCTGCGTTTTTTGAGTCTATTAGTTTATCATAATTTTTATTAAGCGGCATTCTCCAAACTTTTTCTTCTACATGATTCCCTGACTCAATAAGTTGATTAGATAACTTATCATTGTTAGAAAATAACCCCGCATATTCTGAACCTAATGAAACAATTATTGCTCCAGTTAAAGTTGCTAAGTCTACTATAAACTTAGGTCTAAACTTTTCTTCTGTAAAAGTTAGAGCATCTGCAAGAACCAATCTTCCTTCAGCATCTGTATTTAAAATTTCAACTGTTTTACCACTATACGATTTTACTATATCACCAGGTCTTTGAGCATTACCGCCTGGCATATTTTCAACTAGTCCAACTACACCAACAGCGTTGATTTTTGCTTTTCTTAAAGCTAAACTTTTCATTAACCCGACTACAACTGCAGATCCAGCCATATCATATGTCATATCCTCCATAAACTTAGCTGGTTTTAAAGATATACCTCCAGTATCAAAACAAACACCTTTCCCAACGAAAGCTAAAGGTTTTGATTTGTCTCTTAATCCATTCCATTCCATCGTTACTAAATAAGATCCTCTAATACTTCCTTGACCAACACCAAGTAATGTGTTCATACCTAATTTCTTTAATTTCTTATCATAATATATACTTATTTTTAAACCAAATTTTCTTAAAGAATTAATTCTTTTTGCGTATTCATCAGGATGTAATACATTTCCAGGTTCAGATACCAAATCTCTAGTATAAAAAGTTCCGTCTTCTAGAGCTCTAAATTTAATTTGATCTTTTCGTGATGGAATATTCTTACCTATAACATTTATAGATATTGTTTTTTTATTTTTTTTTGTTTTATATTTTTCAAACGTATAAGATTTTAATTTTACTCCATGCAAAAAATATCCAACTAAATTTTTTAATTTGCTTGAAATAGAGTTGGAATTTACAATACAGTCTGTTATGTTAAGTTTTTTAAAAAAATCATAACATTTAGCACCTAAATTTTCTGCATCAGAGTTAGTTGAGTTATTTTTCAAAGAGATTAAAATTATTTTTCTTTTTGAGCTTATATCAAAAGTAATAATTTTTTTTTCTAAACTCTCATTTTTAAGCAAATCTTGAATGTAAGAATATTCTGAAACAGAGATTAATTTTTTTAAACTTGATATATTAAATTTTTCGTCAACGAATAATATCAAGTTTCCATAAGACTTACTAAAAGCCTGATTTTTAAAGTTAATTTTAATATTCATAAAATTTAATACAATCTATACGAGATAATGCTATATATGAGTAAAACAATTTTATTTCAATGGAAAAATTACTATTTAGAAAATTAATCACAGACATATCCTTAAGAGCTTTAATAATAACTTTTACTTTGGGTGCAATCGTATGGATAGTTCAAGCTGTAAATTATTTAGATTTTGTAATTGATGATGGACATAACTTTAAAATTTATTTTTATTACAATTTATTCAATTTTCCAAAAATAGTGCACAGAATCCTGCCTTTTGTTCTGTTTATTTCAATATTCTTTGAATTGATTAAATATGAAAAAAATAATGAATTACTAATTTTTTGGATTAATGGAATAAGTAAGAAGAATTTCATCTTAAATTTAACTAAATTTTCACTAATACTTATGTTTCTTCAAATAATTATTGGAAGTATAATTTCACCATCAAGTCAATTTAAATCAAGATTATTTTTAAAAGAATCTAACATGGACTTTTTACCAAATTTGATTAAGCAGGGAAAATTTATTGATACGATTTCTGGTTTAACTATTTTTATAAATGAAAAAACTACTGAAAATTCCTATAAAAATATTTATATCCAGGAGGGAAATTTATTTGATTTAGATAGAAATAATCAGATTATTTTCGCCAAAGAAGGTTTTTTAGTTGATGATGAAAAAAAAATTTTTAGATTATTGAATGGAAAAATTATAAGTACAAACAATAAAAAATTGATAAGTTTTCAATTTGATAAGATTGATTATGATTTGTCACAATTTTCATCTAAAACAATCACTGTACCTAAAATACAAGAATTATCCTCTTTAAGAATTATTAAGTGTTCATTTAATTTAATGACAAATAACTTTTATACAGACAAAATGTTTGACTGTAACTTAGAAAAATTAAAAAACCTAAATAATGAATTATATAAAAGATTTATTAAACCAATTTATATTCCAGTATTAACATTAATTTGTTGTTTTTTAATTATTTTTTCTAAAGAGCAAAATAATTATACATTAAAAACTATAAAAGTTTTTTTATCTGTTTTTTTAACTTTAGTAATTTCAGAGACTTTAATGCGATATGTTGGTGATTCTTTAATTTATCTATTTTTTTTAACATCTATACCTGTGGTTTTTTATATTGTTGGTTATATCTATTTAATCAGGAAAGTGAGATATGGTTAAAACGTTAGACAGATATTTGATAAATTTATTCTTTAAAAAGTTATTATTAATTTTAACAATATTTTTTACTTTAACTATAATTTTAACAGTTTTTGAGGAAATTACTTTTTTTTCTGATGAAAAAAATTCTAAGTTTTACCTACCTTTTTTATTAGCTACTCTAAATGCGCCTACAACAATTTTAGAAATTTTACCATTTGTGATGTTAATTTCCACGCAGCTTTTTTTTCTAGAAATAATAAAAAAAAAAGAGAATGAATTAATTAAATTAAATAATTTAGATAATTTTTACTTAATAAAATTATTATCTTTATGCGCTTTCTTATTTGGAATTATAGTAATTACTGTTTTTTATCCATTTTCTTCAAAACTCAAATTTATATATTTCGAATTCAAAAATATTTACTCTAAAGATGGAAAATACTTAAAACATTTTAGTGAAAACGGTTTATGGATTAAAGATGAAATTAACGATAAGATCTATATAATAAATGGTTCAGAAAAAAAAGATGATTTTTTAATAAATGTTTTTATATCAGAGTTTGATAATAATTTTAATTTAATAAATAACTTTTCATCTAAAAGAGTAGATATTAGCTCTAATAAATGGATACTTGAAAAACCCATCTTATTTAAAAATAATAAACAAATTCGACTTGATAAAAATATGACAATTAGAAGTCATTTTGATTCAGAGAAGATTAGTAAAAGCTTTAGGAACCTTAACTCTTTGAATGTAATTCAACTGATTAAAGAGAAAGAGGAAAATCAAATGTTAGGTTACTCCTCAGAGGAGATAGACCTACATATATTAAAGATTGTTTCATTGCCTATTTATTTCAGTATTATGGTAATTATTTCGTCAATTATTATGTTAAATATTAAAAAAGACAAACCATACATATTTCACATTCTTTTAGGGATAACTTTATCCGTAATAATTTACTATATAAACAATATATTCGATATTTTCGGGCTTACGAACAAAATTCCTATTTATTTATCAGTTTTTTTTCCAATAATTGTTTTAAGTATCATTTCAACTTTAGGCTTAGTGAGAATTAATGAAAAATAAAATTCAAAAAAAATTAATAATAATATTATTAAATTTATTTATTACGAATTTAGTTTTAGCTCAAAATATTGAATTCAAAGCAACCGATATTGAATTTTTTCAAAATAAAAATTTAACTGTTGCAAATAATGGTATTGTAATCATTAAAGAGGATAGAATATCAGCCGAAGGAAATGAAATAAAATATTTTAAAGATAAATCTTTATTGTTAATTAAGGAAGGTAAAATTTTTAAATCTGATGAAAATTTAGAAATATCCTCTAAAAATATCGAGTATAGAATTGATAAATCAAATTTAATTCTGAAAGAAGATGTAAAAATAAAGGATAAAAATAACAATTTGTTTATTAATTCAAATGAGATGAATTATGATGTTTTAAATCAGACTATAACTAGTAAAACAGAGTCAGAGATTTTTGATAATTTAGGAAATGTTTATAAAGTAAAAGAATTTGAATACTCTATAGAAAAAAAAGTTATCAAATTGATTCAACTTAATGCTTTTGATACTAACAAAAATTCTTTTATTGTAGATTTGGCATATATGGATCTAACCACAAAAGAGCTTTTGGCAAAAGATGTCAATTTGAATTTTAAAATTACAGAAAATTCAGAAAACGAACCAAGGCTAAAAGGTAGAAGTTTAATCAATGATGAAAATAATACAATTGTAAAAAAAGGAACATTCACTTTTTGTAAAAAAAGAGAGAAATGTCCTCCGTGGGAAATGAGTGCTGAGGAAATAAGACATGACAAAAAGAAAAAAACTATAAATTATAAAAATGCTAGTCTAAAGATTTATGATCAGAAGGTTTTTTATTTTCCAAAATTTTTTCATCCAGACCCTACCGTAAAAAGGCAAACTGGTTTTTTAATTCCAAAATTACAAGATAATAGCGCTAGTGGTTTGTCACTAAATACGCCATATTTTTTTGCTATAGCTGAAAACAAAGATTTTACATTTAACCCAAGAATATTTTTTGATAATAAATTTTTGTTACAATCAGAATTTAGACAAAAAAATAAAGACTCTTCTCATATAGCAGATGCAAGTCAATATATTTCAGATGATGATAATTCAAAAGGACACCTTTTTTACGATTTCAACAAAAAATATGAAACTGAAAATTTTGAAAATATAGATTTAAATATAGAGTTGCAACAAGTCACTGATGAAACATACTTAAAGGCTTTCAAAATTGAAAGTCCTATCATAAAAAACAAAACAAAACTTAAAAATATTTTAAGTTTAGATTTATATAGTGACAATTTATCAATTAACACAAGTTTTGATGTTTATGAGGATTTAAGTAAACCAGATAGCGATAAATTTGAATATGTCCCAAATTTTAGTTTCTCAAATATTATAAACGATAATTATTCTATAGACTCCTTAATGTATTACAAAAATTACAATACAAACATTAGGGAAAAAGTTTTGATTAATAATTTTAATTTTCAGTCAAACCCAAAATATTTCAATAATGGGATTGTAAATAAAAAAAAGTTTTTATTGAAAAATGTTAACTCAAAAGCAAAAAATTCTGAAAATTTTGAAAATAATAGTTCAAATACTTTACTTCCAAGATTGCAGAGTACATATAGTTTTCCACTTATGAAAGAGACTGATAAATTTAAAAATACGCTTTCGCCTAAATTTTCTTTAAATCTTAGCCCAGATTATACAAAAGATATTAGAAATCGAGATGAAGGACAAATAGATTATTATAATATTTATGATTTAAATAGATTAGGTATTGAAGAAGCAGTTGAGGGAGGCATTTCAGCTACTTATGGTTATGAATACACTAAAATAGATAAATCAAATTTTGCCCAAAAAATGAAATTCGGTTTTGCGAATAATCTAAGATTAAGTGAAAATAAGGACTTACCTTTTCATACTAATTTAGGTGATAAAGTCTCAGATTTTGTTGGGATTTTTGAATATAGTTCAAAAGATAAATTTAAATTAGACTACAACTTTTCTATAAAAGATAACCTCATTGAGAAAAACTATGAGCTATTTGGCTTTGAATTTTATTTAAAAAATTTAACATCAACTTTCGAATATAGAAATGAAAATAATAGTAGGTTAAAGGACTCTTATTTACAAAATGAGACAAGATATAACTTAAATGAAAATAATAGTTTGATTTATAAAACTAGAGAAAACAAAGAAAAAAGTTTTACAGAATTTTATAATATAATGTATCAGTATCAAAATGATTGCTTAACAGCTGGCATTGAGTATAACAAAGAATATTACAATGACCGAGATTTAAAACCATCAGAAAATTTATTCTTTAAGATTTCCATTATACCTTTTGGTGGTTTTAATACACCTAATCTAAAATGATTAAATTAAAATTTCTTATACTCTTAGTTTCATTTTTTTTTGTTTTAATTAATTTTAGTTATTCAGAGATAAATTTAAAAATCATAATGAAAATTGATAATCAAATAATTACAAATTATGACCTTGAAAAAGAAGCTAAATATCTTTTGGCTCTTAATCCAAGATTAAAAGAAATTGATGAAAAAAAATTAATGGATATTTCTAAAAGATCTTTAATTAAAGAAAAGATAAGGAAAAATGAAATTATGAAATATAAAACTTTAGATAAAGAAAATGCTCAAATTGAAAATGTTCTTAATAATTTAATCGCAAATCTCAACTTTGAAAATCAAGAACAGCTTCAAGAATATTTTAAAAATTTTAATATATCTATAGATGACTTAAGAGAAAAAATTGAAATTGAAAATGAATGGAAAAGTTTAATATATGCTAAATATTTTAGTAGTGTTAAAATTGATAAATTGGAGCTTCAAAAAAAAATTGAAAAAATCAGCAAAAAGGAATTTTTAATTGAATATGATCTGTCTGAAATTCTTTTTACTAAAAAAAAAAGAGTTATCAATTGAGGATCAAATAAACGAAATAATAAAAAGTATAGATAAAATTGGTTTTGAAAATACAGCAAATTTGTATAGTATTTCAGATAGTTCAAAAATAGGTGGAAAAATAGGTTGGGTCAAAGAAAATAATCTTTCAAAAGAAATCAATCAAAATTTAAAAGGATTATCAGAAAATTCTTATAGTAATCCGATTCAGATTGGTAATAATTTTTTAATAGTAAAAATAAATAAAATAAAACAAGTACCAATAGAAATTAATAAGGAAAAAGAGCTAAATAAAATAGTAATGATTGAAACAACTAAACAATTAGATAAATTTTCTAATATTTTTTATAATAAAATTAAATTAAATAGTAAGATAAGTGAATTATAAACCTATTTTAATTATACCAGGTGAGTCAAAAAGTATTTTTTTTGAGATTTTTTTTAAATCTTTAAAATCAAAAAAATTTAATAGTGGATTGATATTAATTTGTAACAAAAAAAAACTTGATAAAGAGATTAAAAGATACAATTTTAGAAGAAATATTCATCTCATAAACACTTATAAAATTGATGCTAAAAATATAAAAAAAAATAAGATTTATCTTATTGATGTTAAAAACCAAGATCAAAAAAATTATGTTTTAGATTGTTTTGATCTAGCTTTTAAATTAATCAAATCTGGATTTACAAATAAATTAATCAACGGTCCAGTTGATAAATCTAAAACCTTAAAAAAAAAGTATTTAGGAATTACAGAATATATTTCTGAAAAGTTTAATAAAAGAAAATTTGCAATGTTAATATATAACGAAAAATTATCAGTTTGTCCTATAACAACTCATTTACCATTAAAATTAGTAACAAGAAAAATTTCAAAAAAAATAATTAAAGAAAAAATTTATATTATAAATGAATTTTATAAAAAGTTTTTAAAGTTTAAACCAAGAATTGCTTTAGCAGGTTTAAACCCTCATTGTGAAAGCGTACATAACTTTAATGAGGATCAAAAAATATTATTACCTGCTATCAGATCCTTAAAAAAAAAGGTTAATGTAAAAGGTCCTTTTCCAGCTGATACTTTATTTTTGAAAAAAAATAGAAAAAATTATGACGTTATTGTAGGGATGTATCATGATCAAGTTTTAGCACCGATAAAAACGCTATTTGAGTATAATGCAATAAATATTACCTTAGGTTTACCGTTAATAAGAGTATCTCCGGATCATGGACCAAATAAAAATATGATTGGTAAGAACAAATCAAGTCCAAAAAGTTTAATTAAAGCATTAAGTTTTTTAGATAAAAGATGATAAAAGCCAAAAAAAGTCTTGGCCAAAATTTTCTAGTAGATGAAAATATTATTAATAAGATAATTAATGTAATTGATATTTCAAATAAAAATATTTTAGAAGTTGGACCTGGAACTGGAAATTTGACTAACGAAATTTTGAAAAGAAATCCAAATTCATTTATAGCAATTGAAAAAGATAACAATTTAGCAAAAGAACTTCAAAAAAAATTTCATAATAAAGTTAATGTTATTAATAACGATATTCTTGAAGTTAATGAAAATTTACTCAGTGAAAAACCACTGACAGTATTTGGAAACTTACCATACAATATATCAACTGAAATTTTAATTAAATGGATAATGAATATGGATTACAAGAAAAGTTGGTTTGACTATCTCATTCTCATGTTTCAAAAAGAGGTAGCGGATAGAATAATATCAAATTTTAATAATAAGACTTATGGCAGATTATCAATTATAGCAAATTGGAGATTAAGTATAAAAAAAATTTGTAATATTAGTCCTCACTGTTTTTTTCCAAAACCGAAGGTAGAAAGTTCCCTTTTGTTATTAAAACCAAAAGAAAATTTTTTCAATTTTGAAAGTCCAAAAAATTTAGAAAGAATAACTAGGATTTTTTTTATGCATAGAAGAAAAAAAATTAAAGCACCTTTTCTACAGCTTTTCGATAAAGATAAACACCTAGCAACAAAGTTAGGTATAAATCTCGATCTCAGACCTCAAAATTTAGATTTTAATACTTACTTTGAACTGACCAAAGAGTACGAAAATTTAAGATGTTAATTTTTCAATATGTTTCCTAACATAATCCGAGTCATAATCTTTTGATCCGTTATTAATTTCAGCATTTATCAAATTTTTAATTTTTGAAAAACATTTATCTAAATCATCATTAATAACCACGTAATCATAATTTATCCAATGCAATACATCTCTTTCAAATTGCTGCATTCTTTCCTCAGCTATAAGTTTGTCTTTCATATCTCTATTTGAGAGTCTTTCAAATAAAATCTCTTTACTAGGAGGTAAAATAAAAAAAGTAATTAATTTGTAATCTAGTTTTTTGTTTTTAATTTGATCAGCACCCTGCCAATCAATATCAAATAACACATTTTTTCCTTTATTTAGATTATCTATAGTTGGGGTTCTTGTAGTCCCATAATAATTATTAAAAACTTTTGCATACTCTAAAAATTCTTGATTATTAATTAATCTTTTAAATTCAACGTCGTTTACAAAAAAATAATCCTTATCTGGAACTTCACCTGGTCTTGGTTGTCTTGTAGTATGTGAAATAGAAATTTCAAAATTTTTTTGTTTTGAAAGTAAATTTACCAGAGTGGTTTTACCTGCTCCAGATGGAGAGGACAGTATAACCATTATCCCATCTTTTGATGAGGGCATCTAAAAATTATTAGTTAGCTTTGCCTTCAATAAATTTGACTGCATCACCTACTGTTAAAATTTTTTCTGCCTCACTATCAGAAATCTCAGAGCCAAAT
>MDTE01050790.1_pt1 | contig 11490 bp, 7 predicted proteins | sample 811231 | NCBI WGS metagenome assembly MDTE01 (sample SAMN05326651, study PRJNA326480) | marine metagenome | isolation source: seawater | place: Indian Ocean: Red Sea | collected 2010
TAGACCTCAAACCAAGAGAGAGAAGGAAAGAAAGAAAATGGTGGAAGAACTTAAAAGTGGCGATTCAGTTGTAACTCGAGGCGGTATTATAGGAACTGTACAGTCTATCAAGGCAGACACTGTCACAATAAGATCAATGGAAAGCAAATTTGAATTAGAGAAGTATTCGGTGGAACGTCAAATTGCTGATAAATCCGAACTAAAAGAAAATAAATAACCTAAAAAAGTGAAACGCAACAATCTTAAACGATTCGCAATCTTAGCTTTGATTCTTTGGTGGGCAATATCAGAGATGACACCACTTCAAGACAAGCCAGGCAGACTACTTGAAAAATTTGTCTCCGAATCAAATGATAGAGAGAGTCCGATTATCTTAGGCATATCCGAATCTGCTCGCACTAATTTTATACAACAACAAAGTTCAAATGAATACGGCGCCCTATTATCAGCCGTAGAAGAATCCGGAGTATCTCTAAAAAATCATTTCAACTACATAGCCCGTGGGAAAAAATCTGATAAAGAAATAAACAATTCGATACTACAAAAAATACAAAGCGAAGCTAATGGACAGATACAGTATGGTCTAGATCTACAGGGAGGATCTTCATTTCTTGTCGCAATGAAGATGAATAATACGAACGATGTTGATTATCAGGGAGCCCTTTCACAAGCAGTGGAAGTGCTTCGAAGCCGTGTCGACAAGGAGTTTTTGGGTGTAGTAGAGCCAGATATCCGACCTATGGGAGAAGATAAAATAATGATTCAGCTACCCGGACTTTCAGCAGCAGATCAATCTAAGGCTCGTCAAATTGTTACACAAGCCGCTTTCCTTGAATTTGGACTTGTACACACCAACTCACTAGCTCTTATAGCCAATGGGATCACCCCAAAAGGGTACAAGAAGTACTCTCAAACCAGAAAAGATTCACTAGGAAATGAAACTACAAATGAGTATCTTGTAGAGCTCCCTAATAAGTACGGCTTGAAGGGTGAACAAATTTCAGATGCCAGACCAAGCCGAGATCAGTTAACTTCAAACCCTATGATTCTTTTCACTTTCAATAGTGAAGGCGGAGCTGCCATGGGACGACTTAGTGGCGATAACGTTGGGAGAGCAATGGCAATCATTCTTGATGGGAAACTTATGTCTGCTCCTGTGCTGCAAGAACAAATAACAAGTAATGGACAAATTACTGGTGATTTTAAGATGCAAGAAGCTGCAACTATCGCTAATGCCCTTTTAAATCCTTTGAAGGCTCCACTCGAGATCGAGGAGGAAATGAGTGTGGAACCAAGCTTGGGTAAGGATTCAGTGGATAGCGGCAAAAATGCAGCACTTTATGGTATAATTGCAGTCGCAATATTCATGTTAATTTACTACTGGTTTTCAGGATTAGTAGCCAATTTTGCTCTTATCCTTAATCTCATAATACTTTTGGGTGTAATGTGCTATCTAAATGCGGCACTTACACTGCCTGGCATAGCAGGTATAGTATTAACCATCGGTATGGCAATTGATGCCAATGTTCTAATCTTTGAGCGTATTCGAGAAGAGCTAAAATCAGGCAAAGGAATTCAAGGAGCAGTTGAAACAGGTTATGCACGTGCATTTGGAACAATTATAGATGCTAACCTCACCACACTCATCGTCTCGGTGATCCTGATGTTCATGGGCACAGGGCCTGTCAAAGGCTTTGGTGTAACGCTTACAGTCGGCATATGTGCTAGTATGTTTACCGCACTTGTAGTTACTCGATTGGTTTTTGATCTGTTTCGAAACTTCGGCACTACTCACGGCTTACGTTTACTTGAACAACCAAAATTCAACTTCATGAGCTTTTCCAAATTTGCTTTCGCAACTTCTTGGTTATTAGTTTTTGTTGGCATCGCCTATGGATTCTACCGAGGCAGCGATGCCATGGGTATAGATTTCAAGGGCGGTGATCGAATCACAATGGAGTTCACTCAGAAAAAAACAGAAACACAACTTCGTAACACTATAAAAGAAAGCCTTGGATCAACATTAGCTGATGGCGCATTGATTCAATATCAATCTGGCGGGGGAAGCAAAGAACGCCTTCAGATTACTGTTAATTTTGGTGAAGGTGAAAAGACATTTGAAGCATTGAAAAATGGATTCCCGGAAGCTGAATTTAATAAAGTCAGTCAACTAAGAACAGGTGCAAGTATCAGTAACGAAATTCTACAAACTGCAACTAAGTCTCTACTTATTGCACTCTTTGCAATTCTCGTCTACGTGACGTTCCGTTATGAATTCTCATTTGCGTTAGGAGCCATCCTCGCCATCATCCATGATATATTAATGACGATGGGCATATTTTTCCTTTGGGGGGGCGAATTAAGCGCGCCAGTTATGGCTGCTTTACTAACCATCATAGGTTTCTCAATCAACGATACAATCGTGATATTTGACAGAATTAGGGAAGATTTAAAACTTAACCTCCCAGGAACGTTCACCGAAATTATGAACGGAGCAATTAGCAAAACCTTAAGCCGTACAATCATCACTTCCGGCACAACATTACTAGCTGCTGGCTCTCTCTTCTTTTTCGGGGGCGGCGCGATACACTCATTCGCTTTTATACTACTAGCTGGGGTTCTTACCGGCACCTTCTCAAGTATCTTTATTGCCGGATCCCTCGTACTTTGGCGGAATAAAGGGGAAAAACCAAAACTCGCAGACGAAACCGTTATTACGCAACACAGTATTTCATCTTCAGAAGCCTAGTACGATAAATCCACATAAAATTTACACGAAGCCGCCCAACCCTTACTTGGCGGCTTTCTTTTTGAGTTTTAATCTTGTAAACAACCTGCGCATTCATTGAAAAATGTTTCTATTAGCCACAAGCAATACTGCTATTACTGAAAGTGCTCTAACAATTTCTCCAATCAACTGGATTTGGTTTATAGGAGCTGTGCTTGTATTTCTGGCTTTGGATCTAGGGGTATTTCACAGGAAACCACATGCAGTCGGTTTCGGTGAAGCGATGATGTGGACAACCATTTGGGGATCCATGTCCATGGCTTTCGCCTTTTGGATAGCTCCAGCAATGGTAGGCGAACAATGGACTGGGGATCACACTAAATTATTTATCACCGGTTATGTAGTCGAGCTGTCCCTTTCGATGGACAATGTTTTTGTTATCGCACTAATCTTCTCTTTCTTTCGAGTCCCAGCAGAATTCCAGCATCGAGTCCTGTTTTGGGGAATACTTGGCGCCCTCGTAATGCGTGCTGTAATGATCCTACTAGGGGCCAGCTTAATCCATCAGTTTCACTGGATTCTATATATTTTTGGTGCTTTCTTGCTATTTACGGGAATTAAAATGCTTTTTGCCGGAGACGAAGAAGTAGAACCTGAAAAAAATATCATCATTCGCTTAGCTCGTAAATTTTATCCAGTATCTACTGAATTCGAAGGGCAAAAATTTTTCACTGAGATAAACGGGAGCCGCGCCCTAACACCACTAGCTTTATGCCTAATAATGGTTGAGACCACTGACCTGATTTTTGCCGTGGACTCCATCCCAGCAATATTTGGTATCACTACGGAAGCATTTATTGTTTTTACATCGAATGTTTTTGCTATTTTAGGACTAAGATCACTTTATTTCGTTTTAGTTGGTCTGCTTCGACACTTTTGCTATTTAAAATACGGATTAGCAATGGTTTTGGTTTTCATAGGATTTAAAATGTTAATAGTGCTTTGGGAAGGCCGACCTGATTGGCTTAATTTTGGACAAAACCATGATCTTGTACTCATAATTGTTGGAGCGATCCTAGGTCTATCAATTGTAATTTCTCTTCTTGCATCAAAAAAAACAACAAAAGATAACCCCTAGAAGAAAAAGTCAAAATATTGACTAAATAAATTTAAGTTTATGTACAAAAAAAATAACACTACTTGGATAATAAGGAGGATCCAGATTTCGGCGTGAAATATCGCTGGAGCCTTGCACCTTCACAACCGCTGTTAACCGGCCAACTAATACGCGAACTATCTATCTCACCTCTATTGGCACAGTGCCTCGTAAACCGAGGTGTTGTTACGAAAGAGGAAGTAAGCGATTTTCTTAAACCAAGGCTTAAGCTTTTGGCCGATCCGTATTTGATTCCTAATATGGAAGTCGCCGTTGAGCGGCTTTGGAAGGCACGTAGCAATAACGAGCGGTTATTGATTTATGGTGACTACGACGCGGATGGCATCAGTTCTACCGCACTGTTAGTCGATGCATTAACAGAACTCGGCTGGAATGTTCAGTCCTATCTCCCAGGTCGCTTTGATGATGGCTATGGGCTGAGCACCATCTCCGTCAAAAAATGCCTAGAACAATTTAAGGTTAATCTTCTGTTAGCTGTAGATTGTGGATCTACTTCTAATGATGCCATTGATTCTCTAAATAATAACAATGTTGATGTAATAGTTGTTGACCATCACCAGATTAGTGCCCCAGCTCCCAAACCAGTGGCAATGGTAAATCCGCAAGTAAGCAACAGTTATCCGAATTTTCAGGAACTATGCTCTGCAGGTCTCGCATTCAAACTGATACATGCAATAGTAAAACGGGGTAGACAGGAAGGACTTCAAAAGGAACGAGATATTGATTTGAAACAATACCTAGACCTAGTTGCAATTGGAACTGTGGCTGATCTAGTCCCATTGGTTGGTGAAAACCGCAAACTTCTTCGATTTGGACTTGAACAACTTAGTGAAACCACACGCCCCGGTTTAGTTGCTTTAAAGAAAATTGCTAATATTAATTCTCCTGTGAGTGTATTCAACGTCGGTTTTAATCTTGGCCCGCGAATCAATGCTGCTGGCAGAATGAAGAATCCTTCTACCTCCCTTAATTTACTATTAGCAAAGGATATTCATACTGCAGAAAAAAATGCGAACACGCTTGATGACTACAATCGAGATCGACAGAAGGTAGAACGAGACATCTCCTCTCAAGCGATTGAAAATATCGAAAAAAAATTCGATCCCAATAAAGACTTTGTAATTGTCGAAGGTAATATGGAATGGCATCTCGGAGTTATCGGTATTGTAGCCTCACGAGTTATGCGCAAATTCTACCGTCCAACATTTATTCTCGCCAAGGATGATGACGGGTGGAAAGGCTCAGCACGCAGTATCGAAGGATTTGACTTAGCAGAAGCTATGCGAAACTGCGATGACCTCCTAAACGATCACGGTGGTCATGCCATGGCTGCTGGGGTTTCAGTCAAACATGGGAGACTGGATGCCTTTCGCGATCGTATCAATGAAATCGCTAAGCAATTCATTACACCAGAAATGTTTCAGGCCCCTCTAAAACTAGATGCAGAAACGAATCTCTCGGAAATGACTCTAGTTCGTGTCCAGGAAATGCAACAAATTGAACCAATAGGCCAAGGCAACCCTGAAATTCAATTACTAATTTCCAACCTTACACTCTCCAGCCCAATTTACCGCATGGGCAAAGACAAACAACACGTGAAATTCTGGGCAACAGATGGACGTGAATCTTGTGAAATAATCGCATGGAACCTAAAATCTGAAGATGAACCCAAAGACCAGTTTGACCTTGCCGTTTCACCACAAGTTAACAACTTTAACGGACACCTCTCTGTCCAGCTTAAACTAATAGATTGGCGTCCAAAAAATACGTAAAACTATCACCATAATTTCATGCATTTGAAAGGAATAGAATCTTTCAAAATAAATTATTGATAAGCTTGAAAAATTAAACCTCCAAGGCAGCCATTCTTCGTATGCCATTACGAAGTGGCAACCAACCCAGAAAAAACGATATTGAGAGAAAAACCAACCAACCGATCACAAACATTATAAAACTACTTCCACCAAAAGCCCAAAATGATGTAAAAGCCATCAGGGAAACCATACCTACAATATAAAGGAAACTCAAAACAAGGCATAGCGTACCTCCGAAACCACTAACAATCTTACTTGGATTTTCTTCTCGAAAATTTGGATATAACGCACCAAGCCCCAAGGCCAAAGCATTTAAAGTAAACGACATTACACCTACGGTCGCTGTAAAGTAGATCATCCTTTCAATCGATACAGAAAGCATCATACAAGAAGCACCAACCAAGGCCATTGTTACTAACATTGACACCGCAGTGGAAAAGAAGAATTTAGTCATTAAAGTCCTCCTCATTCCTAAAGGTGCCATACCTATAATCCAGATACGCTTACCCTCAAGTGATATTTGAGGAAACACAAAGCGAGTGGTTAATGTCGCAAGATTCAATGCACAAGCGCCAAGGTTTAAATACGAAGTAAGATCGATCCAAAAGTCACTGGTCAATCGATGAGAAAAATACCTCAAATTCATTATGTATGCTACAAGCAATCCGAGCAGGACAAGTGATTGCCCCCATTGAGTTGTATCTCGCCAAAAGGTAAGAGTATCTTTAATTATTAATGCTCTGGAATCTCTCTTGGACCACCAAAATAATTTCGCTAAATGATCCAAAAATTTTGGTTCAAAAGCCGTTTGGCTAATTTTTCTGCTTTTCACAAAACTCCATAAAGTCTCTTTCTGACCCCGACTATTAACCGTAGAAAGCGATGAGAAGAAAGCACCTCCTGATTGGAAAGCAGCAAGGTAACCAAAAAACAAGGTGTGACTTAATAATACCAGACCAAAGAAACATGATCCCATCATCGCACCCTCAATCCACTGAGTTAATCCACTCGAAACCCAATAGCTTGGCAAAAAAGGAAACAGTGAGAACTGAGTACGACCTAGCAATCTGTCAACAACATCCAAAACACGAGTTTCAAGCATCTCATCAGTCACAACTTCAGGCTGAAGCCACGAACTAATAAAAACGATTGCAAGAATAACAATAAACATTGCAGCCACCTGAAAAGCTAAACGATCCAGCCAGCGAGCCAAAAACAGCGCAACCCAACTACCAAAAATTGCGGGTAAAACTACAAATAACCCAACAAATAAAGGAGTAATTAAATAAAAATGCCAAGATGCATTATAAGTTTTTCCATATGCTATCACTAGAGGCGCAATCAAAAAAAGAAAAGCCCAGGATGCCAATAAACCAGATTCAAATATTTTCCATTTATAGATAGTCTGATGTGGCACAGGGAGAGTAAGCAAGAAATGTGTTTCCCTATTTCGAAAAAGGTTAGTGAAATTAATAATAACATTACTTAACAATAGTAAGAAAAATAAAAAAGCGAACAGTAAGAATATCATTCGCTCTATTAAAACCGGCCCTAAACCGGGAAAACTGGAAGTAAATTGTAACCCTTTGCGGAATAATTCAAACGCCAACCAAGCGTATCCAACTATAAACAACCCCATAAGAAAGGCATGTAATCTTGAACTTAATACCGCTGATTTCAATCGGCGCCAATTTTGAATTTGGTTAATCTTAAACAAAAGTCGCCAATGCGAAATATGTTTCAGTTCATCCATCAGTTTCTGTAGTTAAAGACAAGAAAATAGATTCAAGTTTATTATCTCTATTGGCAGCTTGTAATTCTGCATGCGATCCTATAGCAACAATTTTGCCCTGATTCATGATACCAATACGATCAGCCATCTCTTCAGCTACACTTAACTGGTGGGTAGAAACAAACACCGTCATCCCTTGATCAGCTCGCTCACGCAGGATATCTTTAAGCTCTCGGGCATGATGAGGGTCCAGCCCCACCATCGGTTCATCCAGCACAAATACTTCTGGAGCATGCATCAATGCAGAAACAATAGCCACACGTTGCTTTGTGCCATGCGAGAGCCCCTCGATCGGCTTAACTAAAAATTCACCAAGACTAAAACGATCAGACAGATAGTCAGATTCAGTTTTAATCTCCGATTCTCCCATGCCAAACAATTGACCGGTAAACCGAAAAAATTCGCTAGGTGTCAGTTTGTCATAGAGGAAAGGAAAATCAGGCAAATATGCCATTCGCTTACGAGCATCAAGAGGATCAGATTCAATATTATACCCACAAACATGGACCGAGCCTCTAGTAGGTTTCATCAACCCTGCCATTACTTTAATAGTAGTAGTCTTTCCAGCCGCATTAGGACCCAAGATAACAAAAAACTCACCTTTAGGGACGGACAGGCTAATATCATTAACAGCAATCAAATCCCCGAAACATTTCGACAAACCCTCAATCTCTATCATGGTTCCTTTGCCTTTCTAAGTGGAATGCTTTCATTGTCTATAAGTAACTGACCAGGGAACTGTACTTGTAAAATTTCGCCCACACGGCTGACTCTAATGACAATAGTCCGCCCTCCCGGCAACTTGGCTTCCAATCTGTATATTCGAACCCGGGTATTCCCCAAACGCATAAAGTCATTAAATGCTTCCCACTCCAACCCTAAATTAATGGGAACAGTTTCAATTTCATTGTTTAACTGAATATTATCCTTATTAAGAACTTGCCGTTCGGGCAACATCCCTTGAATCACGGGCCCTAGAGTTGGCCCGGCCAATTGATTAACTATTTTGTATGGATCTTTCAACTGCTCAAAGGTCGCTGAACGCTCCCATTTGCCTAGGGAACCATCGTACTTAACATTTAGCACTTGGTTAGTAGCATGAGACTGAAACTCCCAGGAGCCTTGATCTGAACTAAGTGTAGAATTAATACTTTGCCAACTTAATTCTGAATCAAGACCAGCACGAAACGTGAAACGTATTTTGCTTTTCAATGGTTCCAACTGCAAACGACCGTCTACAGAAAGCGTATATCCGTCGATAGATTCCACACGACCAATCGGCTGGTTTGTGCCTCGAAAATAAATTTCATCTGGAATTATCTCCCACCGAATAAATCCTATAGAAAGATCGTTATTAAAAACCTGTAAATTGGAGGCATCTGGGGCATTAAATATTTTTTCTATCACTACTGAAAGTGACACTCTATTTCCACGACCACCATCTCCATATTCTTCACGCCACAAAAGCACACTCATGGTAATCCAGAAAATCAAAAGGACTGGAAAAGCCAACCGGCGCACAGGCAAAATGATTAGTTACGCTTAGAAGGTATATAGACAGTCACACCCACCTTTAAATCTCGAGGATTTCTTGCTAAACGTGGATTAGCTGCCTTGATCTCAGCAATCGGAATCCCGTACTGTCTTGCGAGTGCATAAAGATTCTCCCCCTGCTTAAGCTTATGGGATCGTCTCCCAGTAGCAGCGGGCAACGATGGCCTTGAGGTAGCTGCACTCCCCGGCAATGTAGAACTTGGAGTTCCTGACACTACTGACTGTCCGACTGGCTTAGAGGCTGTAGTTGTTCCCAACTCCCCATTGACCTGATTTAACCGACCTCGCATCGCCTCCATTTGAGTTTTAAGATTAGCATTATCAGCATTTACCTTCGCTAATTGCGTTCGCAAGGTGTGAATCGCATTAATTTCCGATGTAGGAATCGGTGCCATTGCAATATCTTTAGCAATCTCTTTTTTACACACCTTGATAAACCCGGCTATATTATTTGCATGTTTAGAGTCCGGATTAAGGAAAATGTGGCGTTGAAAATGATAACAGGCCGCTACGTAATCAGTGCTATCCCCGCTACTAGGAGAATAAAAAATTAGACCAAGCTCAAAATGCGCCAAATCATTTGCAGGATTATTGGCAACTGCCTTCTGAAAAGACAATATCGAACCGGCTATGTCCTTCCGGGCCAGCCGGTTCTTTCCTCGGACAAAATCTGGATCATCCTCATGGTTGACATTACTACCAGTCGAAGAGTTACAACCCATCGCAATTACAGCAAAAAGCGAAACAGCCAAGACCTGCATCAAGCCAGACCAGAACCTCATTGGCGGCAGCCTATACGGAATTACTCAGTAAAGGCAACTCTGTTCAATGCAAAACGCTTTTTCTTCTAGCATAAAGTCACTACACTACCTGCGTGCCGCGCACAAATAAGAGGGAAACACTGGAAAGACAACCCAGAATGGACTTGGCATGGATCGGTATCTTAATGGTTGCCTTTTCAATACTATATATCCTATCCCTGTTTACTTATAATACTCTTGACCCCCCTCTAAATCCAAACTCCGTTAGTTTTCAGGAGAATGGCTATCATAACATGATTGGGCCAGTTGGAGCTTATCTTTCGTACTCCTCATTCATGTTGGTCGGCTTTGCAGCCTTCATGGTACCCTTACTGCTACTTTTTTTCGGACTAGCATTCCTACATCCTTTTTTTGCCTACCTCCGTCAATCATGGCGAGAACCCACTGCAGCAACAATTTACCTCATCTCTCTAATGGGATTACTTCAAGTATTGTATATGAAATTCAATCTCAGATTTTTTTTGGGAGAAGGATTTGAACTAGGTGGAGTTATTGGACAAAAAATAATTTATCCTGTCTTTCAGATCTTCGGTACATATGGAGCAATCATCATTTACTCAGCGCTTATCCTTTCTAGTTTATATTTTCTGACTAATATACAACCTAATGAACTATGGAATCGCATTATGGATGCTTGGGATAACTGGAATGACCAACGAGCAAATGCCTCCTTCAGTGTAACTACCTCTACAGAAAAAAAATTAAAGCGTAAAGCTAAACAACTCGACAAAGCACTAGAAAAACAAAAGAAAAACATCGAGAAAGAGATTCAAAAGAATTCAGAGGAATTTGAAACTAATCAAGGCCTAGGGGCTGATCTTAAACCGGTTCCGGAACCAACAATCCGCGATCTCAGTGTAATTGAAACCAAGCCAACGGAAACTAAAACAAAAAATGATCCGAACGAAGTCGAGATGGGAGAAGTCATCTCTGCTGAAGAAGTTATAGCATCTGCAGATGAACCAAGTCGCGAAACGAATGAAACTAAAGAAGAAACAGAAATACCGGAACCAGAAAAACCAGTCGAACATGAGGCTATCAGTACCAGTGAAGCAATAGGCAGAGAAGAAGACTCAAAATCTGAAACCGAAGACAAGTCCGACGATGATACTTTTACCGAGGCAACTACTAAACAAAAACCAAAACTATCAAGGCCTACTACTAAACCAAAAGGACCAGTCTCAGTTGCAGAAACTCCAAAAGTAAAAGATTACAAACTGCCCAAATCTCAAGTTCTTGACGAACCAGAAGGCCCAGAAGTCCCAGCTGAACCACGCGAACAACTTCTGGCAAATGCAAGATTACTCAAAGACACACTGCAACAATTTCGTATTGAAGTCACCGAAGGAGACATCACCAAGGGACCAACTATAACTAGATATGAATTACACCCGGCACCTGGTGTAAAACTCGAAAAAATTACCGCCTTAGCAAACAATATAGCAGCTGCAATCAAGGCTGAAAGAATTAACATCCTAGCCCCAGTACCAGGCCGAAGCTCCGTTGGGATTGAAGTCCCTAATCGCATTAAGACTAAAGTACTATTTCGAGATATCGTTGAATCTCCTGAATGGAAGAAAAGTAAAGCAAAAATACCTCTTGCA
>MDTE01090675.1_pt1 | contig 11490 bp, 8 predicted proteins | sample 811231 | NCBI WGS metagenome assembly MDTE01 (sample SAMN05326651, study PRJNA326480) | marine metagenome | isolation source: seawater | place: Indian Ocean: Red Sea | collected 2010
AATAAAAAGGAACAGATGATGTATCACGAACTACAGCAGCTAAAGTTTGATAATCGGTTCACCAGAGAATTACCCTCTGACCCGGAAGCTGATAACTTCTGTCGTCAAGTCGAAGGTGCCTGCTTCTCTTATGTGAAACCGAAATCAGTTACAAACCCCCAATTGGTTGCGTATTCCCCGCAAGTAGCAAACTTACTCGATCTGAGTTCACAAGCCTGCCATTCACCCGACTTCGTGCAAACTATGTCAGGCAACCGATTACTATCAGGTATGCAACCTTACGCTACCTGTTATGGCGGTCATCAATTTGGAAATTGGGCTGGCCAATTAGGTGATGGGAGAGCGATCAATCTCGGTGAAATAGTTAACCAAAGTGGAGATCGTTGGGCTTTGCAACTCAAGGGAGCTGGACCCACACCATATTCCCGTCAAGCAGATGGTTTGGCTGTCCTACGATCTTCTATTCGTGAATTTCTGTGCAGTGAAGCTATGCATCATCTTGGTATTCCAACTACTCGAGCTTTGAGTCTGATTACCACTGGCGAAACGGTACTTCGGGACATGTTTTATGATGGAAACCCTAAAATGGAGCCAGGAGCAGTCGTCTGCCGGGTGTCTCCTACATTCACCCGATTCGGCAGCTTTCAAATATTTGCAGCTCGTGGCGAAACTAATATTTTGAAACAATTGGTTGACTACACAATTCAAACTGATTTCCCCCATTTAGGGAGGCCATCAGCGGAAATTTATATTGATTGGTTCAAGCAAGTTTGCCAATTAACAGCTGAGTTAATAATCGAATGGATGAGAGTTGGGTTTGTGCACGGAGTAATGAATACGGACAATATGTCAATTTTGGGTTTAACCATCGACTATGGACCCTACGGATGGTTGGATAACTATGATCCTAATTGGACACCAAATACCACCGATGCACACGGCCGACGTTACTGTTTTGGCAATCAACCGCACATTGCTCATTGGAATCTCGCCCAATTAGCCCAATCGATTTACTGTTTAACTCAGGAAAAAGAACCGCTATTGAACGCACTTGATAGTTACAAGCAGATATTTGAGTCAGGCTGGGAATCAATGATGACCCGGAAACTGGGTTTAGACCGGCCAAACAAAAAACTAATAACTCAACTCCCAAAAATCCTGGCCCTAGCTGAAACTGATATGACTATTTTCTATCGCCAGCTAGCCATGATTGACGCTGAGAAGATACCGGTTCCCGATATAAACTATCGAGAACTTATGGAACCACTAATTAGTGCCTACTACCAGCCCGAAGAACTTACAGACGACATTGTACATGAAATTGGTCAATGGCTTTCTGATTACATTAAGCAAGTAAATCAAGAAGGAGTGTCTAATAGAGTTCGGCGAGATAAGATGAACCGTGTTAACCCGAAATATGTTCTAAGGAACTATCTGGCCCAAACGGCCATCGAAGAAGCAGAAAATGGAAACCACGTGTTTATCGAGGAACTCTTGAAATTGTTACAGTATCCATACGATGAACAACCTAACCAAAACGACTACGCCACTAAACGGCCAGAATGGGCCCGGAACCGACCTGGGTGCTCGACCTTATCCTGCAGTTCTTAACTGGCTCCGCTTAGAATTTTATTCAACTCCAATCGGTTGAATTCGATTAACTCAGGAAAAAAACTAGAGAATTCATTACGATAAGCTGAATAATCAGATTGCAGATCATTTATCGATCGTTCCATTCCTGACTTGTATCGAGTCCGGTTAGAAAGACCACCCAAAGCTTGGCTGATCCCTGATAGTTCAGCGTAACTAACCAACCAATTTCCTTTTTGCATGTAGAATAGGGTACGCTGGCCACGAAGTGGCATTAGCGCTTGGTAGCTGCCAAGAGTTTTGTAAGCTTTCTCAGCAAAACTAGCTAAAGGAATCGGTGAGTAAGTGTGCCAATCAACAGCGAGTAAGTGATCGTAGAACATATCTACAATAACTCCTGCATATTTCCGATACTTCGGGCGTAAGCGCTTTTTACTAAGTTGAACTGTCGGGTGGCTATCAGTGAATTTATCAATGCTTCTATGTATTCTAATACCTTTGCCAATAGTACTTGGGTATCCTAAAAAGCTGTTTCCCTTAACCATGTCAGCGATGAAGTTACCGACCATAATTTCGGGGTCTTCTTCAGATAGAAATAGGTGAGCTAGAAAATTCATTAAAGATCTCTTCTGGCCTATGCTTTAAAAAATTTAGCCTATTGTATCACGTCTCCTCGAACTCTAGCCCATTGTCAGTAAAAAGACAAAAAACAGGCATCGGTGGAAAAATTATGCTAGAATTAGGGCCGTTCTGAGAACAGAGGGCTGTTGTAATTATTATGGAGATGCTTGTCGATCTAAACCAAGAAACACAAGAGCTTTTTCGACTTCCAACCCGCCACGCAGAAATGTTATTCCAAAGCTATACTACTGATCACCAGTTAGCTTTGATTTCCAATGCCCAGACCCCCCGCGAGAAAGAGTCTTTATATGAGTTAGTTCCTGATTGTACTGAGCTGGTTCAGTCTAGTTCAGCTGAAGACATCTTACAAGTTCTGAATTTACACTTAGGAACCGGCCTGTCTTCGGTTATGTTGTCTTGTGTTTCTGCGGAACAATTTGAAGAAATCATGGATGTCGCCCTATGGAAAGATGGACAACTAGATGAAGATGCACTTGATTTTTGGCTGTTCGAAATGATGAATATTGATTCAGAAGAATTAGCTGATTTCCTTTACCAAATCGATGTAACTGTTTTAGCTGAGATGATACGTAGCCGAGTCGAAATTGAGGGTGAGTTTCGAGCTTTGCAAATACAAACCGGCTTGATAAATCCGACATCTGAACTAATTAGCTATGAAGATGAGCGAACGCGTGGAATATGTTATGCGGTTTGGGAGGCTGACTATGAGTTGTTCATCCGCTTGATGAGCGAAATATTTGATCTCAATCAATCCGACCCCAGAAGTTCGAGCCAACGGCTGATACAAATTCAATCTGAAAGAGAAGTAAGAGTAGAAGATAGAGATCAATCTACCGGGATCAGAGTCACAGAAGAACAACTGCAACAACAGGTTGATCTAAATCAGCTAGATTTGGTTGATGTTGAGCCAGAATCAGAATAAATTAGAGTCATTACAGTTGCTTGAGCCAAATGACGGTGACTCGCTTTTCCTCCACCGTGTTATCCGCAATGGTGTTCTGTCGGGGCAAATCTCTCGTTCCCTCGCTGACCAGATTCAAGATCAAGTGATCCAAATATCTCACAAATTGATTAAAATGCGAACAACCGACTTTGGAGCTCGAGGTCTTCAAAAAGCTGTTGAGCAGGGCATTCGGTTTCTAAGTTTAGGTTTGGACTACGCGACCAACCAGAATATTGATAAAGCGCCTGACCTGATAAGTAAAAATCCGTTGGTGAAATTTTTTCAGATTGGTAATACTTTAATCACACAATTAAAACAAAGAGCGACTAAAACCATTGAGTCTTGCCGGCTTTGTCCACCAACCCTAGAGGAAATTCCAAAAACCATTATCGATCTAAAACCGATCCTTTGCTATAATGCTTACGAAACCGATTTTTTGGAAAATTTAGAAGAAGAACAGATTACTATTCAGAAAGCGGAGGTAGCTCTGTGTGGACTGCAAATCAGTCCTCGGCCAATTTCTCATTTATTAGATCTTAATGTTGCAAATCAACAAATAGATAACCTCTTTCATAGACTGGTTTATTTTAGATCATTACCAAAACTACAGCTTTTTTCTAGCCACCGAATAAGCGACGGTGAACTCGATGAGCCTAAACGAATTACTTCATCGTTGATCATCAATCTTTTATTATTTGAAGTTGTGGATTTCGATAACAAAGCTTCAGAACAATACCAAAAGACTCATTGTTCCTTATCTATACCGGAGAAGCGATCAATCGAAGCTGAAACCGGAACCGAACTATCGAAATGGGTAGATCATCTTTTCTCCGATTTGCCAGCTCCCACCCAAGACTATATCAAACAATATTGGCAACATTGCTTACACTGCTTGCTTGATAGCTAATCGTAGTTTTGCACTAATGGGGATTGCTCGGAAAGAGAAGCCGAAGTTCTGGCTGAGATATAATTTGAGGTATGTTCGTGGATAGGCTGTCGCTCTCGGTTGGCGTCTGGGTCCGCTCGTCGTGCCAAACCAGTGATTTGATCAACCGACTCATCGGCTTTAAAACGTAAGTAAAGCTTTTGTGCCGTCACAGCCTCGATCTTGTTTCCGACGGCTCGGTAACACAACATCAGATTATAATGAGCATCTAGGTTTTCAGGGTCAACTTCCAAGGTTTTCTTCAGCTCAATGATAGCCTGATCATATTCTCTCTTCAGATAATATAGTCGGCCTATTTCATTCCTTACTTTTTTATCTCGTGGGAATTGATCTGCTGCTTTTTGTAAGTGCTCGAGTGCTTCGTCGTACAGGCCGTGCGGCTTCAAAGACAGAGCATAAAAATAATGAACTTTAGCTCGATTTGGGTCAGTAGAAGCCAAGCCTTTTTGAATGACAAAAGCTTTTTTCAGCATTTCCTTAGCTCCAGCAATATCACCCTCTGAAATTCTACAGCGAGCGACATTGACCCAGCCATCCATATAATCGGGTTCAAGTTCTGTTACTTTTATAAATGCTTTTTCTGCGTATTTCAGATCTCCTTGCAGTAAAAGACCAATACCATAATCGTTCCATCGTTCACGAATGTTGTTTGTAGGTGATTGATTCAAGCTTGGCGTTGTAAATGTACTTCCCACTGGAATTGAAATCTTATCCTCTGCCATAACTACAATTGGTAAATTAGGAATCTGTTTGATTTTACCCGCTACTTTGGATGTGTCTCCAGTGAAGACCCATTTCCCGTCATCGTAGGATTTGTCTAAATCAAAATCAGTATCATTGGGGTCGCGAATACCTGCGTAAGCCCATTGAGTGTGCCACCAGTTGAATTTTCGATAATTCAATTTAGCTTGAAAATTTATTTTTCCTGTACTATTTTCTGGCACTTTTAGCTTAAAACGAACTGTATCCGCCGCACCAGGTGGAATAGTTCGATTGTACAAAACTGTTCGTGTAGCCCAAGCATTTCGTTTGTTAATCGGGTTTCCATGAGCATCAATCATATAAGATTTGTAAAAATGAGCACTGGAGTCAACCGGACCATTACCATCTTCTGCCTCGATATAACCGCTCCAAAACACTACCACTCCATTCTCGTCTACTGCTTTCAGTTCTAACCAAATGTCGAAAGCGTCAATCGTACCAGCTGGAAAGCGATGACCGACTTTTCGAGTTCTGACGACCACATCAATTCGTACCTCCTCTCCAGGCTGCAATACAGCTTCTTCGATTTGGGTTGTCTTGCCTTTACGATTAAGAGCAAAAATATCTACCGTTACCTGATCGTCCTTTAAGAATGCAGTTACAGCTTCTAATTGTTCTTGGTGATGATTCACAAAGGGTAATGCTGTATTGGCGGCTGGGAATCGGTGGCTATGGATTCTACCTTTAACATTACCAGCATCCTGTGAATCAACTAAAGGCATGTGGCAATCTACACAATCCAATGCTTTCTCGGGATAATAGAAAGACAAAGCGCCTTGATGAGATACGCCACTAGTTTGCCATTGATCATAAGTATTAAACCCACGGAACCAGCGGAAATTATTCACTGGTTCATCTAAGTGTACTTTATGACAAGTTGAACAAAATTCAGCTGAGTTTTCTCGATGAAATGGTTTTAAAAAGCTACGGCGATGTGGCTCAGGGTCGAGTCGTATTAAGTAATTATGTAGTTTCCGGACAATTGGGTTTTTACTTGCTGCTACCTCGTGCAAAGGTGGATACTTAATTACATAACCTCCATTTCCCATAGTGTCCTTAACTCTTTCAATCGAATGACAGGCTGTACAGGCTAAACCTGCTTGAGCTTCAGGCCTGTGCAAATTTTCTCGGATTGGTTGATCCATAACACCATTGAATAAAACCGCTAGATCGTGGCAACCAGCGCACCACTTAGACGATTGAATACCATTTACATCTTGCATATACGTGATTGACTTCTGATACCATTGGTTATTAAAAGACGAAAAGTGATGGGCAGACTGATGCCACTGATTATATATATCGGTATGACAGCCTTTAGCAGAACAAGTTTCTGAAGTCAAGAAAAAGTTGGTTGGAATTAATTGCCCCGTGTCAGTTTCTGCAGAAGAAGGAAAAAAAGGACTGCTAGAGCCTCCTCCTTCTTCATACATGCTAGTTGGTATATTTTCAGTCGGATTTTTGACTAGATAGTCTGGGTTAGGCAAGTATTGACGGAATAACAACATACCCAACGGAAATAATATGGAAGTTAATAGAACTATTGTAGATGGTTTTACCCAAAACTTCAAAATCAGGATGAGGTAACTCAGTAGAAATAGAACACTAAACGAAGCTGTGATGATGTGGGTTAGTAAAAGCCAGCGATTGGGGCGCGTACCACCGACAATCATCAGCCAAACACCAGAGATGATTGCAACTGCGAGGAGTAAATGACCAAATCGCCAGAAGCCAAAATGCTTACGAACATAAATTGGCCACCAGTTGATTAGCAGTAGTGATGAAATAATAGTCAGAACTAGACCGAGAGAAATATGAAGTAGCACGTTACCGATATAAAAAAGGTTAGGGCTACCAAAGCTGATCAGGTAAGCACTGTTCAGAATTAACAGAAACAGACCGACAAGCAATAATTTTATCCATCGACTGTTGGTTAACTGATTATTCTTCATACTCTATCTAATAGTATCTTGAATTACATGGATTCATATGTCAGTCTGAATCTAAGATTTACCCTACTACGCGGATTATGTGCTCCAGCAGTTACAAGCTGAGTAGTCAATTTATTATAGTTTTCGGCGTATGTCTGCTCATGGAACGACATTATTTTGTGCTTGGTTTTTATAAGTCAGTCCGAAAAGCCCAAATAAGTTACCACAGAAAAAAACTAAAACACACAATTTTACTTTCTGAAGGATACATGGGCAAATTCGTCAAATCAAATCGTAATCACGAAGATGACAATATTATCAGTTATTTTATTAAGGTCTTTGATGCAGAATTAGTGTCTGCCAACTTGTTACCACAAGCTTTTCGGTGAAACTAATCGTACAAATTTGGTCAGTAATCAAATTGACAAATCTAGATTCTGTATCAAACCAGTGAGCCAATTCAGAAAGGTCAACTTGTCTTTTCTCATCGTGGCCATTGATAATAACTAGTACTATTTCTTCCTCGCTGATCCGAAGATACTTGTAAACATCGTTATGATAATTGGGCGGATAGTGAATTAGTTTGCCGGTAGTCAGAGGAGAAACCCTTTTTCTAACTTCCAATAACTTTCTCAAATATGTAAAAATATCGTTTTCTGCTTCCGTTCGGCCATTTCTATCAAAAGCGTTTCGCATATCATTTGGGAACCCTCCTGGGAAATTAGCTCGTAGTTGTACATGGCTCTCGCCACCAACCATATTAATTTCTGTCCCATATAATAGCTGTGGAATGCCACGTAGGGTCAACAGCATTGCTATCACCTGTTTAGTCTTTTGAATATTTTCTTTGGCAATAAACAAACCGCGAGGCATATCGTGATTATCAAAAAAAGTGAGTAAATTGTTGGGATCTGAGTATAAGAAATCTTGGGCAAGAACCTCGTAAACATTTTGTAACTTACCGGTCCCCATCAAATATTGACGAAATGCCTGACACAGAGGGAAATCCATCACACATGGTAGATTAGTCTCTTTTTGCTGATGTAACAAATTTCCTTTTTGAAACATGGCTACAGAAGCTGGTGAATTAGTCCAGATCTCTCCCACAATATTAAAACTTGGATATTGACTCAAAATTGTTGCAGCCCATCGGGATAAAAACTCCTGATCCGCATATGGGTAAGTGTCCTCACGGATTCCGTCAATCCCAGTGAACTCAATCCACCATAAAGTGTTTTGGATTAGATAATTTGCTAAATATGGGTTTCTTTGGTTAAGATCTGGCATAGAATCGACAAACCAAAAAGACTGAAGCAGTTTCACTGTATTAGGATCTGCATGTGGATCATTGATCGATGATATGTAATGCTTATCACTACTATGTTCAGTGATATTTCCATTCAACCAATTTTCGGATGGTAAATTTTGAACCCAAGGATGCCCAATACCAATATGGTTACTAACATGATCAAAAATAATTTTGATTTGGTGAGCATGTGCCTGATCGACAAGCTCTTTATATTCAGTATTACTCCCTAAGCGAGGATCAATACGATATAAGTCAGTAGCGGCATAACCATGATAACTATTAGTTCCATTATTTTCCAAAACAGGATTTAGCCAAAGTACTGAAACGCCCAAATCCTGTAGATATGGCAGTCTATCAATAATACCTGACAAATCGCCGCCTTGTCGTTTTGATATGCTGTTTGGATCAAAATCACTGACGACTCCATCAGCTAGATCGTTAGTGAGATCACCGTTGGCAAACCGATCCGGCGTAATTAAATAAACGACGTCCGCATTATTAAAACCCTGGTGTCGGTACGGACTGGTGTCTCTCGATAAAATGGGGAAATCAATTACGGCCTTTTGGCCCAATGCGGTGATTTCAAGAAGATAGGTTGCGGGAGGTAGGTTATCTGGAATTTTCACTTGGACAAACGCGTAGGAATTACTGGATTTTAAGACAGTAGTTGCGAGCTGATCATTTTGAAATTCGGCTGATATGTTAGTTAACCCTTTTCCATAGATCATTAGCTGAACACAATTCCATTTCATGTCTACCCACCAATTGGGTGGTTCAACTTTATCAATAGAAAGATTGTGATTAGATTCGCAAATTAAACTAAACATAGCGAAAATGCAGAAACAAAAGATTACAGTTCTAGGTCCCACTTATGAAAAAAAATTTAATACTTTTAAATCAAGAATATTGTATCAATTCACTTAGGACTTAATTCTACCATACCAATTGCACCTTCCGACTGAATCGGTCCACCTGCGTAGAAAAGATAGATGCGCTTATCAGTATCTACAAAAACAAAAGGGTCACAAAGGCCCTTCAACTCCCAATATTTTTCTGCCTTCAATATTTCTTCAATCCTAATCTGGCCAGTGTCTTCTCGTTGTATTTGCCAAGGTTCACAACTCAGATCATAGACGACTCTTAGAATCTTTTCTGAATCATCTGGAGGCCGCCATTGCTCAAAATTACCTCCTTTTTTGAATTTTACGCTAAAGAAAACTTCTAAATGATGGTCCTCAGGTAGTCTTCTAACACAAAGGTGGCGAGGAAAAACCTGTCCCTCTAAATCAACCTGTTTGAAACTTGGTTGATTTAGTTCGCTACGATAATGATTAATTTTAGGCAAATAATATTCACGAAAATACTGAGATAGTTCTGTTTCTTCTTGAATTCCGCTGGCAGTCCATGTCGACTCGGTTGGAAAATCAGGATCTGGAAGGGCTAGTGGATTACGAGGTGAAATATTAATGAGGGCCGACCGTGAAAATCCGTATGTTTGGCCTCGATAGGAAAACACTCTCATGTAAGCTCGACCGATACAAACAGGTAAAATACCATGCTTAGTTTGCCCACCTAGATCAGCAGGGTTAAAATTTAGACCGTCAACCGATGTAGCAACATAAGTGTTTTGGTTGGCTGGGTAGGGTATGCGTTGACCGTTTGAATTTCGTCGAAAAGCTACCCCACTACCGTTTCCGTGAAAATACATGACTATTCGTTTCTTCTGATGATCAACATGAACATCAGGGGAAGCGATGTGCCCCGATTTCCCATTGGGTTTGCCTAAATAAATAGACCTTGACGAATTTAGATGGATCCTTTGTGGACCATTAGCCAAATCTAATACACCTCGTCCAGGTATTTCAGCTACATTCAGTCCTAAATCTGGCCGGTTAAATTTGAACCAGCACCCGGAGTCAATTTTATGACTCCAAGCCATGTGGATGAATTTTCCATTGTGGTTTGCGTAATATAGGTAATAGTTGGCGATGATTTTTTTGCCATTTTGGGTTGTAAATGGGCGCTGGTCGACATCCAACCAAGTCGGCACCTTGATCACTGATGGACCATTAGTATTATGACCATCTGAAACAAGGGGTTGGTCATTTAAACGTTTAACTTGATAGTTTGATGCGCTCATTGCTGGACTATTTGGTTGATGCTATAATCGGGGCATTCTGCCACAGTATAGTATTACTTTCAATAAGTATAAATACTCAGTCGTGAGAGTCAACAGTATTCACTAGTTTTAACAAAATGATCAATAATTTTGACTTCATGAAGAAAAAGCATAGTCGTTTTATAATGAATACTATAAGCGAACACCTATTTTTCATTACCAAAGCTAACATAAAAACTAATTTTGGATTGTGTCATCGTGATGGTCGTTATACATCAGTAATGTAATCCATTTATCAATAACCGGAACAGAATGCCATTATACACATGAAATTTGGTGTATTACCTAGTGAAAAGCTCTGCAACCAGAGTTGCTAATGCATCCCTTTTTGTATTGCCTAAATTTTGCTAATTTTGTATTAGTCGTGTCACGCTTCAAACCTACATTGATAAACTACATAATGATTGGTTTGAAAGGATTATGTGTGGAGTGTCGTGAAGCAAACATAACTAAAGGTTATTTTAGGATAAAGGAATATTGTAAGGCTTGTGGCGCAAAAGTTGAAAAAAACAATGGAGATAGTTGGGCATTTTTGATATTTATTGATCGAGCAGTTTTCCTATTTCCCCTCATCGTTGCTTTGTTCTTTCGCCTAAATCTAAAGGTTTTTATAATTTTATCGATTTTGGTCACTGCTTGCATGGCTTTGTTTACTTCGAAACGATTATCTTTATCGATTGCAATTGAACGATGGTTGTCCGGTAAATTCAAATACTAGGGATTTGACATTGAACCAAAATTTTAGGCATACTTCATCTACACGTCTTTTACCATCGGTGATGGAATCAAATGATTGAATTTACGACCTCAACTGGTATAGGTGTATTCTTTGATTATCTTAATAAGTATTAGAAATGGTTTTTCATTTTCTATTCATATTCAAAGTAAAATATGTAAAGGCTTTTGACCCGTATCCTTACATCGACTTGTGTAGCAGGTAAAAAATCTTCTCAACTTTTACCAGAGCTAAATTTCATATATTGATATATCTTTTTAGTTTCCAGTACGGTAATTTCTTTAAGTAGGAACAAAAAATAAAATGAATAATCGAATTCAGCTTTTGACGTCCTTATTTTTTTTAGTTTTACTAACATGCTCAACTACTTTTTCGGCAGAAGTAGTGATTGTGACTTCATTTCCCAAGGACCTTTTCGATACCTATCAAACAGCATTTGAAGAAAAACACCA
>MDTE01072249.1_pt1 | contig 11489 bp, 10 predicted proteins | sample 811231 | NCBI WGS metagenome assembly MDTE01 (sample SAMN05326651, study PRJNA326480) | marine metagenome | isolation source: seawater | place: Indian Ocean: Red Sea | collected 2010
CATCTTCGTCGTGACCATGTTCGTCTTCGTCGTGACCATGTTCATCTTCGTCGTGACCATGTTCACCGAGTATGGACTCGATTTCTTCGATCACCGCATCAGCCGAAACTGCACCAGTTTCAGTCCGACGGACAATTTCTTCGAGTTGTTCAATCAGTTCATCAAGGTGCTCATCATGGGCGTGTTCATCCTCGTGAGCTTCATGATCATCATCTTCTTTATGTTCTGCATCTTCATGGCTTTCGTGGTCGTCATGACCCTCGTGATCACCTTCGAACTGGTGAAGGACTTCTTCAATCTCGACTAAACCATCGTCAGCAGAAATATCTCCGTGCTCGACCTCTTCAATCACATGGGACAGTTGTTCGACCAACTTGGCTTCTTTATCGTCATGTTCGTCATGTTCGTCATGTTCGTCATGTTCGTCATGTTCGTCATGTTCGTCATGTTCGTCATGTTCGTCATGCCCATGATCGTGGGCATGAGCGAGCACCGCGTCGTCAGCTATATCAGCGGCTTTTACGACTATCAGTGATTCGTTTCCAGCTGCCACTACAGCATCTTGGACCCAGGATTCGAACGCAGGATGGTTGAACACTAAGACATCAGCCTCTCCGATTTTGATGACGTCACCTGAGGTTGGCTCAAAGTCGTGAGCGTCAACCCCTGCCTTGATTAGTGATTCAACATTTACTCGCTCCCCACCCACTCGTTGCGAGAAATATGTCATCGGGTAGATAGTCGTAATCACACTCAGCTGTTCAGGTGATTGAGTTGGCTCCATTGCCGATTCTGGTGTCGGTTCCGAATCGCCCGACGTGCAAGCGATTGCGATTAGGAGAATTGGAAAGATAAGCGCAAATATTGAGTAAATGGCCCACTTATTTTTCATTTGACTGGTCTTCCGTACGAATAATTTGTTGCGCATCTGCACCTTTCGACGACTTTCAGCAGTGTGAACGACCTATCACCGACGTAAATGCATTGATGTTGATCCTGAAAGAATAACGAATCTTAAGTGATACTGGGTCTCATATATATGGCAATTATACGTCGACCTCTAACTTAGTTCACGTCACCTCAGATGGCAGTAAAATAAGAATAAATGGTTCGATGATGTCTCAAGCCAACTAGACTGAAATACTGATAATGAGTCTCATTATCAATACATCTAGATTCCGCAGCAGTCTTTACCTGCCCAGATGTCTTTCGCCTCTTTGAACATCAGTGCACTAATTACGATTCCAGCTAGTGGATCAGCCCACCACAATCCAAATAGAGCGTTTAGTCCAAGTCCCAACAGAAGTGAGAGCGACATCCAAAAGCAGGCAAAAGTCTGCATTGAATCGGCCTCAATAGCGTGGCTGTGCAAATCTTGACCAACACGCCGGATCGAACGGGCAAGCCACCACATCACACCAAGTGAAAAGACTGCTAAGACGATTCCGGTGTTGGACACCTCTGGCTGTTCATTACGAACAATTGCGGAACCGGACTCGAACAAGAGGTACAATCCAAACACCGCTAAAGACAACGCGACAAATTTTTGCGCTTGGCGTTCAATTGCGAAAATCTTGTCGGGTTCGGTTCTGTTCCTGGTCTCGGCCATCACACGCCAGATGATCACAGCTGCCGACGTGCTTTCTATGAAGCTGTCTACACCAAATCCAACGAGTGCAACACTTCCCGCAAATACTCCGGCGATGATCGCTACCGCGCCTTCTACAAGATTCCAGCTGAGACTGATGTATTCGAGTCGAAGGCCACGGCGTAACAGCGCAGGACGATCAACCGGATTGTGATCATGCATATCAGTGTGTTGGTCTTGTGTCGGCTCGATCAACGGAAGCTCAAGACTACGCACTGCCTACGATCCTAATGTGAGAGGCCATTTGCTCTCGTAACAGCTCGGTTAGGCGGTCGTCATCAAGAGCATAGAAAGAAGTTCGCCCCTCTTTGCGTCGAGTTACTACCCCTGCTGTGCGGAGCGCGCGTAACTGGTGGCTCACCGCAGATTGCGACGCTTCGATCAGGAACGCTAGATCACAAACACACAGCTCGGCTGAGAGGCTGAGAGCGTGCAAAAGTCTCAACCGGGTTGGATCGGCCAGTAGCGCGAACATCTCGGCGATCGATTCAGCCTCGTCGCGCGGTGCGACCCGTCCAAGTAATGGTAGGACTAGTTCGGGGCACACGCATTCAGTTTCGCACAGATCAGTTAGACGGCCATCAATATGTGAATCACTGCTCATATATTCATGAGATACAGCCAGAATTCTATTGTTCAATCGATGGACTGAGTGCCCGCGGTCCACTCCTCAGCCTATGACGCTTGTGCGTTTGTCGACCATCGTCAATATCAAGCCTACGTTTTTTCTGCTGACTCCTAGCCGGTGGCGTATGAGTGAATACTATTTTGGAGCTCCCGATCGAACCGATTAAACCTAAACTCTCAGCGATCTAACCCTGTTCTATTGCTCGACCGGGTATTGAAACTGCTGAGATTGAAGCGCTATAGACTGTTCTGTCCCATCAACTTGCCCCAGGCCCAGCCGACCCCGAGTCCGATCAACACGGAAAACGGGATGCCAAACAAAATGCTGACCATTGCTACGTCTCGAGCGTTCGTCTTCGCTTCGTCGAACTGCAATAGAGAGATCACTAGAAACGCTATTCCCATAACGAACCCAAGAACTGCGCCCATAAGAGCCGGTTTACTGAATCTCACTGGTTACTATCTCCCGTGCTTGAACCGTTTTACGCAACGTCTTCAAGCCATTTTGTAGGTCTCATAGGCGTTTTCACATGGGTTCCCGTTTGATACTTGGATTTGATTCTGTCCTGGTTCGAGAATGATCGAAACCACGCTACTTTGCCAACCGGTAAATGGATCATTGTTAGGATGACGACATATCGAGGTGGGGTATCCGTCATGATCGGAAAGTAAGATTTTGGCAAATTCCACAGGAATCGACCCGTTAGATAGTCGCTCAGTGAGAAGTTTCTCTCCGCGATCGCGTCTTTCGAATGACTGCCCATAGATACGAGCTGAATATTGATCGTTATTCTTTGACAGCGCTGGATGAACACAATGGTTGGTATGTACAAGTATCCCGTCCGTGTCAGCTTTGAGTGATTCAACTGAATCCGGTGTGATTTCGAGATTCAATGGTCCGTCCTTCGTGATCATCGCCGCGTTGGCTGTCAAAGATCGGGGTACGGAGCTAACAGTCGCAATAGCGGCATTTACCGATTCCGATTCCAATATTGCTCTCACAAGGAAATACCATGGAACGCCCGTGACGTCCGAGGGACCGTTCAGCGCATTCATGCAAATGCCCAACCCCTCCGAGTTAATTCCCATGTAGGCGACCAATCCCGGCTGCATCCATGACATGAAAGCCGGCTTGCCGTCGCCTTTCCGAGTGATTACGGCTGACAATGGTGACATGGCAGGATCGTTGTCCCAGTTCTGACCAGCAAAGCCGGTGCCGGTCGAAGATGCTTGGGCATCCACTATTACAGACGTACATCCTTCAGTACTAGCGGAAAGCATATTGCGAGCGTTTAGCACCATGAGACGCTCTACTGGCACACCAGAAGTCTCAGAGGTTCCATTCATCTCCGAGACTATGTCTGGAAATAATTCTATTGCCCTGCGAAAAGTCTTAACAGCTACAGATTCAGCCTGCAACCATGTGACCGGCTCTGAGTTTCCCTTGTTACAACGATCAAGGACGATTTCAGAAAGTTCAATGATTTTGTCTTGGAAATGCTCACCGATCTGGCGGCCCATCTCGTTTGGCGTTCCTGAAACCTCTAATTCAGGGAATCTGGTGTTGATGCTTGGGTTCTTGTCCATGGGTTTTACTAGCCGCGATGAAATGGATGCAAAATTACAGAATTTCTCGTCAGGAGATTCGTTGAATTCAAAATACCATTCATGCTTTTGCTAGACTCGCCGTCTCGTACGAATACAGATGTGATTTCTTCGAGATTCGACTCATAATCACGGTAAACATTTGAGGTGCTTAATCCATGGCAACGGACCATAAGAACGGCAAAATCCTGCGGTCGGCAGAGTGGTTCGGGACTAGGGACCTCGAAGGGTTCCTGCACCGTGCTGGTCTAAAGAACCAAGGCTGGTCGGAAGAATCGTTCTCTGGTCGTCCTGTCATTGGAATCGCCAATTCATGGTCTGAGGCGACTCACTGCAACGCCCACTTGCGTGGGCTTGCTGAACACGTGAAGCGTGGAATTTTTGCAGCGGGTGGATTCCCAATTGAGTTCCCAACAATTTCTCTCGGAGAGTTCTTTCTCTCACCAACGTCGATGTTTTGCAGGAACCTGATGTCGATGGACGTTGAAGAGATGATTCGCGGTCTCCCTATCGACGGCGTCGTGCTGCTCTCTGGATGTGACAAAACTACCCCGGCAATGATGATGGGAGCCGCCTCGGCAGATCTACCCGCTATAGTTCTTACAGGTGGTCCACAGTTGAAAGGTAACTGGAAAGGCGAGGAACTTGGTTCTTGCACAGATTGCCGTCGCTACTGGTCGGAGTTGCGAGCGGGAACGATCACGCAGGCTGAATACGATTCGATGGAATCGGCTATTTACCGGTCGCCGGGTCACTGCATGGTGATGGGAACTGCTTCGACTATGGGTGCAATTGTCGAGACTCTTGGCATGTCGCTTCCCGGTGGTGCTGCAGTGCCTGGAGCCGATTCTCGCCGCAAAATTCTTGCCGAAAATTCTGGTCGAACCGCCGTAGAACTCGTCAAAAAAGGTATACGACCTTCTGACATTCTGACAGAGGAAGCTTTCGACAACGCAATTCGTATGTTACTTGCCGCAGGTGGATCTACCAACGCGATCATTCACCTCACCGCAATTGCTGGTCGAGCCGGGATCAAGCTTGATCTCGAACGCTTCAACGAGCTCTCAGAGTCAACTCCGGTAATCGTGAACTTGAAGCCGGGCGGCAAATACTTGATGGAAGACCTGTTTTACGCCGGTGGTGTCGAAGCCGTCTTGCAGAAAATGTCAGGGCTGATGAATGCAGACTGTTTGACGGTCACGGGTAAAACACTTGGTGAAAACATTGCGGACGCCGAGTGTCACAATGATGACGTCGTGCTGTCACCGGACAATCCGCTGGCACCGGAAGGTGGACTTACCGTGCTGAAGGGATCTCTCGCTCCCGATGGCGCCGTCATCAAGCATATTGCAGCGTCAACCGAATTGATGAAGCATACGGGTCGAGCGATAGTTTTTGAGAATCCTATCGATCTCAAGAATCGAATTGATGATCCTGATCTTGATGTTGAGAAGGATGACATTCTTGTAATGAAAGGCGCCGGACCTGTCGGTGGACCCGGAATGCCTGAAGCCGGATTTCTACCTTTGCCCAAGAAACTTCTTGCGCAAGGTGTACGCGACATGGTTCGCATTTCTGACGCTCGGATGAGTGGGACAGCCTTTGGCACTATCGTGCTCCACGTCTCTCCGGAATCTCATGTTGGTGGACCATTGGCACTCGTCCGTACCGGCGATTCCATCACCCTAGATGTGAAGGCAAAAACACTCGATCTAAATGTCGATGACTCAGAGCTCGAACGCAGACGAGCGGAGTTGCCAGAACCAGCCGCATTTGGAGGCTTTAGTCGTGGGTACGGAAAAATGTACTCACAGCACATTACACAGGCGCAGGACGGATGTGACTTCGATTTCCTGGTTGGCAAGACGCCAGTTGAGACACTCGTCGAGTCTGCGGGACACGAAGCGGGATTTCACACGGGCTGAGCCCCTCAGACGACGTGAGCCTAAGCCGGCGTTGGTGCCTCGTCGGGTATCAACCCGGCCGATCGCATATCTGACCAAAGTGCCGACGGAATTTTCTGCTCAACCATCGCGATGTTCTGTTCTAGTTCTGTGATCGACTCGGCACCAGGAATTGCCGTTGCTACAGCAGGGTGAGCCAAAACGAACTGCAGCGCAGCCGCTTTCAAATCGACTCCATGAGTGACACATATTTTAGTTAGCTTCCGCGCTTGGCTCACAAGGTGGTTCGGTGCCGGTTCGTAATTGAACGTGACCGGCTTTGAAAGATCACGAGCGAGAATCCCCGAGTTGTACGGACCTCCAATCGCGATCTTTACATCCCTCTCAACACACTCAGGCAAAAATTCTGCAAGACCAACGTGATCTAGAAGCGTGTAACGGCCTGCTAGCAAGATGATATCGAGATCGAACCGACGAATAAATTGGAGCGGCATTTCCCAAATATTCATTCCACAGCCGATAGCTTTGATCACACCTTGTTCACGAAGTTCAATCAATGCGGGGAACGCCTCATTGATACTTTGTTCTTCGCCATAAGGTTGCGTATCAGGGTCGTGTAGGTAAATGATTTCGACGTGGTCCATATTCAATCGAACAAGGCTTTCTTCGATAGATCTGTGTACGTCGTCTCGTGTCCACGAATCAACAGCAACGAGATCGCCGATACCGTCAGGATCGTCGGCTGCCGACATTCCACCCAATACGGGATCGAGTACGCGTCCGATTTTGGTGGAAATAACGAACGAATCGCGATCAGCAGTGGCATAGTTAGATTTACCTAGCCGAGCTTCTGCCCTTCCTGCACCATACAACGGCGCGGTGTCGACGTACGAGATCCCCAGTTCCTGTGCGCGATTTATGACACCTACCGCGATCTCGTGAGGCGTACCGCCATACAGTCCGTCACCGAGAGACATTCCACTCAATGGAGCAGTCCCCAGCCCCAAGCGTGGAACAGTAACTCCCGTATTTCCTAGTTGGATTTTCTCGAACGGATCCATATGTGTTGACCTTATTTATCCTTGATCGAAAGTTTTAATTCGAATTACCGAGAGACAATCTCGGCAATCGCGTCGCCGACCGCCTCCGTTGTCGATGATCCTGCTAGATCAGGTGTGAGAATTTCGCCTTGTTCAAGAAGTTGAAGTACAGCGGCATCTACGTCTGCAGCAGCAGCTTCTTCCCCAAGGTGCCGAAGCATCATGGATCCGGTGAGTATTTGCGCCATCGGGTTTGCTATTCCTTGTCCGGCAATATCTGGCGCGGAACCGTGCGTTGGTTCAAACATTGAAGGCACAGATGTGTCGGGGTTTATGTTTGCGCTGCAAGCGAGTCCCATGCTCCCCGTGATGATCGCTCCAATGTCGGTCACGATGTCGCCAAAAAGGTTCGGAGCGACGATTACATCGAACATTTCAGGCTTACGCACCAGGTCCATACACGCGGCATCAATGAGGAGCGAAGTAGTTTCTATGTCCGAGTATTCTTCGGCGATTTCGGCGAAAGTTCGATCCCACAAAGTCATGTAGCCAAGAGCGTTTGACTTGGTGATAGAGGTGACATGATTCTTCTTGCCCCGCTTTTGTGCGAGGTCAAAGGCGTATCGAATTGCTCGCTCGCAGCCTTTGCGAGTGTAAAGAGCGGTCTGCACCGCGACTTCATCAGGGGACTGGTGGTATGCGAATCCACCGATGTTGAGATATTCACCTTCTGTGTTCTCTCGAATCACCACGAGATCAATGTCGTAAGGTTTTTTGCCAGCGAGCGGAGACTCAACTCCCGGGTAGAGAACTGACGGTCGTAGGCAAATGTACTGATCGAACCTGCGACGAATAGGTAGCAGTAGTCCGTCGAGCGTGATGTTGTCCTGGATAGCAGGGTGACCTACTGCACCAAGGAACACAGCGTTAAATGGTTCCAGCGTTTCCAGGGAATCATCGGGCATCATCTTGCCGTGTTCGAAGTAATAGTCGGAACTCCAGTCAAACTCAGTGTAATCCCAGGTGATTCCATATTTCGGTGCCAGCGCATCGAGAACTTTCATGCCCTCGTTGACTACGTCAACGCCGATTCCGTCACCTTTGATAATCGCTATTTTGTGAGTTGTCATTTCAGGGAATTTCCGGTTTTATTTCTTTTTAATATTTCGTACTAGAGCAAACAGCACTCAGCAGTTCTCAGACGTGTAAGTGATTTTGTTTCGACTACTTCGATCGTTCTTCGATTAGTTCAAGCACGCCCGAAATGTCGTGTTCGTTCTTACCTTGATTCATCATAATGTCGTACATCTTGAACGCATTTTTAGCCATTGAAAGTGCTAGATGTTCCGATTCGGCAAGCTGATCGATGATTCCAAGATCTTTGTAAATAAGTCGCAGCGGAGCTGCTGAATCCGGGAAGTCGCGTCTGATTGTTATTGGGGCGTTGCGTTCCACCATGGTACTTCCACCCCAGCTAACACTGAGCAGGTCAGCTGCAGTCTGAACATCAACTTGGGCCGAATTAGCCAGAGCGAACGCTTCAGCCGCGGCCACCGTGTGCACGCCAACGAGTAGCTGGTTGATGAGCTTCATCGCTGTTCCTGCGCCAGTTGGCCCCATATGTTTGATGTTCGCCCCCATGTTGTTGAAGTGTTCGTAGGCGAGTTCAAACGCTTCTTCCGAACCACCAACCATGATTGATAGCGTGCCATCGGCCGCCCCGCCGGGACCACCTGAAATTGGAGCATCAAGGAAATGCGCTCCTTTTGCCTCTGCGGCCTCTGCGCAGGCGCGAGACGTTGCAACATCTACAGTTCCATGGTCAACGATTACCTGACCTGAGCGGGCGTTTGCAACGACACCGTCTTCTCCGAGTAATACATCATGAGAGGTTTGCACGTCCGGAAGGCAGACAAGCACCGTTTCAACGCTCTTGGTGAGTTCTGCGACTGAACTGGCACCTTTAGCCCCTCGTTCAATCATCGCCTCGATCTTCGATGCAGTTCTGGTGAACACAGTTAGGTCAGAGCCTTTGGCGAGAAGGTTATCTGCCATTCCCTGCCCCATATACCCGAGACCTACAAACCCGACTGACATATTCATTCCCTTCGAAGATTCGATGATTGTGTTGCTACACGAATGAAATTCACCCATCAGTACAAAACGATTTGTGAATTAGCGCAGCGATTATAGCTACAACTTAGATCGAGTTCAGAAGATTACGGTCGAGAGCTACGGGTATTTCAGTTAAACAAAAAAACGCCGGGAGTATCCGACGTCTTTTCGTTTATTTCTTGATCCGTGCTTAGTCGAGCTGGCGTAGTCGAGGGTCTAGACGGTCTCGCAGCCAGTCACCAAAGAAGTTGAGCGACATTACAACGAGGAAAATTGCGAAGCCAGGCCAGAATGAAATCCACCACGCTTCTTCAATGAACTGACGTCCGTCACTAACACTCTTACCCCATGCAGGAACCGGGTCTGGAATACCAGCACCAAGGAATGAAAGTGTCGACTCTGTAAGAATCAGCTGTCCAACTCTGAGCGTTGCGATAACGAGGATAGTGCTCAACGTTCCAGGAAGGATGTGACGGAAGATCATTCGAACCGGTGAAGCACCAGCGATCTTCGCAGCCATCACGTAGTCCTGACTACGAATTGTAAGTACGTCGGCTCGCACCTGACGTACGAACGGTGTCCATGCGACAAGGGCAATGATGAAGATGACGACCCCTTCGGCCGCACCTCCTTCATGCAGGAATTGCTGAGCAATGACCAATGCAATGAGAATGAATGGCAACGCGTTCCACACGTCGACCAGCCTCATCAATACTTCGTCAACCCATCCGCCGAAGTACCCAGCACACAGACCCAATAGCGATCCAACAATAATTCCGCTAGTTAGAGCGTAGCCCGTAACTTTGAGTGAAATTCTGGCTCCGTAAACGATTCGTGAGAACACGTCACGACCGAGGTTGTCGGCACCAAGAATGAACTTCGTACGCGGGAACGATTGTTTCTTCGCACGGTTGTATGCAGATCGTTCTTTGGTCACCGACATGTCGTAGTCAGCCGGATCCGGGACCGTGTTGTATTCAGGCATTGCCTTACCCCATGTGGGGGGGAAGTTTCGGAAAGACAGCGACTGCTCGTACGGATCCGCCGGCGATACGGTAGGCGCAAAAATACCGGTGATCAGCAGGATCGTCATGATGAACATTGGCACAAGTGGCCAACGTCGTAATAGATACCACGCCTGAGAAGCAGCGCTCCGCTTCGTTAACTCACGTGTATCTGCGTCTATTGCTCTCGACTGCGTCGATGATGAATCTTGTGTTTGTGTCTGTTCGGTCATTTGCCTGTTCGGAATCCTACGTATTCGGATGAAGTTCACTCGGTTTTAGTCGTAGCGAATCCTCGGGTCGATGTAGGCGTATAGAAGGTCAGCCAAGAAAGTTGATGCCACAATCAATACAGTGAAGAAGAACACGATTCCCTGCAGAAGAGGGAAGTCATTGTTGTTCACGGCAGTGATAGCCATCTGCCCCATTCCAGGCCACGCAAAAATAGTCTCTACAAGAACTGCACCGTTCAAAAGTCCAACGATTGCGAGAGTCATTCCTGTGAGCGGTTGAATAAGTGCATTTTTGAAAGCGTGTTTCCAGATTACCCAACCGTTGCTCACACCTTTAGCTCTAGCAAGTCGAACGTATTCGGAGTCAAGAACTTCAAGCATTGAGGTCCTTGTAATACGCATGTAGAACGCAAATCCGCCCCACGCGAGCGTAATTGTTGGGAGTATGAGATGTTGAATATCCAGTACGGAGTCTCCCTTAAGACCGGCCGGGAACCATCTCAGTTGAACTGCAAATATAAGAATCAGGACCAGTCCTAGCCAGAATTGTGGAACCGCTTGACCTAATAAGGCAAAGAACCTACCTATATAGTCCCATGCAGATCCGCGTTTCACCGCCGATAAGACTCCAAGCGGTATTCCGACCCCGAACGATAAGAAGAACGCTACGAAGCCGAGGTGAACCGTGGCAGGAAGTCTTTGCGTCACGACTCGAGACACCGGTTTACGGTCAAGTATCGTCTCGCCCATATCGCCGCGGACTGCACGACCCAACCACAAGGAGTATTGGACGATAACTGGTTTGTCGAGAGCCAATCTTGCTCTGAGAGCTTCCTCAGCTTCAACCGTCAGTCCGTACCCGGAGTTTGCGTACAAGAGAAGCGGGTCTCCAGCCGCACGGGAGATGAAAAACACTGCGAGAGTCGCCAAAACTATGCTCACTAGTGCAAATACGAATCTTCTAATAATAAAGCGCCGCATCGGGTCCCTTAACTCACGCGATTTTCAGTATGTCGATTAAGCTCACAGAGATTACCATAATTCGATAATTTGGAGTTGCCCAAAATTAGGCGTTTCAAAGTAAATATATGTGTATTTCATGTGGTGTTCGCATTAATAAAATGAGGAAGGGTCCCGTCGGAAGTCGACGGGACCCTTCTTTTATTTGCGTAGTCAACTGCAAGCGCAGTGAACTTGCTCTAAGAGCTACGAACTATTGCAGTTCGAGGTTCCAGAGTGAGTTCAGGTTAGCTGCAGCAGCCTTGTCCATCGGGAACGACTTGATCTTCTTGTTGTTGAAGTAGAAAGCGTCC
>MDTE01144897.1_pt1 | contig 11488 bp, 12 predicted proteins | sample 811231 | NCBI WGS metagenome assembly MDTE01 (sample SAMN05326651, study PRJNA326480) | marine metagenome | isolation source: seawater | place: Indian Ocean: Red Sea | collected 2010
AACAAGCTCATTAAGTCTTTTTGCTATTCTCCCTTCAACTATTTTTTCTTTAATTTGTTCTGGTTTTCCAGATAAATCATCCCTACCCATTTCAATCTGTTTTTCTTTTTCTACAACATCTTCAGGTATTTGATCAATAGAAACGTACTCAACATTAGGACATGCTGCAACTTGCATTGACACATCTTTCAAAAGAGATTGAAATATCTCACCTCTTGCAACAAAATCAGTTTCACAATTAACTTCAATCAGAACGCCTACTCTTGAACCTGTATGTATGTAACTTCCAATTGAACCTTCAGCTGCAACCCTTCCTGATTTCTTTTCAGCACTTGCTATACCTTTTTTTCTTAACCATTCCAATGCTTTTTCAACATTTCCGTCTGTCTCATTAAGTGCTCTTTTACAATCCATCATTCCGGCTCCGGTTTTATCTCTTAGATCTTTAACAAGTTTCGCAGTAATGTTTCCCATGGATTTAATAAAAATAATAATTTAATAAGGTTTCAATTTAGAGTTAATTTTTTCTTTCGGCAGTTGATCCTTTCCTACCTTCATTTATAGCATCCGCCAATCTTCCTAGAATAAGTTGAACAGATCTAACCGCATCATCATTACAAGGAATTGGGACTTCGCACAAATCTGGATCACAGTTGGTATCCAACATTGAAACTAATGAAATATCTAATTTCCTTGCTTCTAAAACTGCATTAGACTCTCTTCTTTGGTCAACTAAAACAACTACATCAGGAAGTCGTCTCATGCCTTTAAGTCCACCCAAATACTTTTGTAATCTTTCTAGTTCTCTTCTCAAAACAGCGGCCTCTTTTTTTGGTCTCATTGAAATTGCTCCACTGCTTTCCATTCTTTCTAAATCTTTCAATCTCTCAATTCTGGCTTTCATGGTCGTCCAATTGGTAAGCATTCCGCCTAACCATCTCTGATTTACATAAGCTGCTCCACATCGAAGTGCTTCTTGAGCAACGACATCAGACGCTTGCTTTTTTGTCCCAACAAATAAAAACCTTTTCCCACTCTTTGCTGCATTCCTTGTCCATTTATACGCATTATTCATACATAATGCAGTTTTTACAAGATCGATAATATGGACCCCATTTCGAGCACAGTATATATATTTAGACATTTTAGGGTTCCAACGTCTCGTCTGGTGTCCAAAGTGGGCACCAGCTTCCATCATTTCTGAAAGAGATACAACAGCCATAATAAAGGGTTTCGGGTTAGCCTCCATCCGACGGGAAATTTAAATGTTAAATCACCCGAAACAGTCAGATGTGCGGTCAAATAAAGTAATTTTTATTGTAGCAAGTAATGTGTATTTATAGAAGTTCTTAACTTAATTTATTTAGTTGTTTAACGTAAATCAAATTCAAAGGTATCCTAAGGATCTCAAGTGCAAGTCTGTTTCTTCCTGATTTAACAAGAAATTTCAACAATGGTAATAACCTATTAATGCTTATTAATTCCCCTAAAGAAAGTATTTGCCAGATTAAGACATGAAAAGGGGTTAATTGAATCATAACTCTAACCCTTAAATTTGGATGCTTCTTAAAAAAAATAAGGGCCATCTTTGCTCTTTCTTTCTCTTGTTTTATTAATGATTCAATCTGATCGCAATCAAATGGTGGATGCCAATGAAAGCCTACTGCCTCTGGACATTTAATTAATTTTGTTCCGATTTTCTGTAATCTTTCACCTAACTCTAAATCCTCCCAACCATAAAGACTAAAAGAAGTATCAAACAACCCAACACTTAAAAGTAAATCCCTCGATATTGCAACATTACCAGTTGCAAAATAAGCAAAAGAAGTATCTAAAAACTTATATTTCTCGCTTTGCGGATTATGAAAATTAGAAGTATTTATTACAGAACCATAAGTAAAACACTTTAGATTTTTTTTTCTCCAAGAAGGCAATAATTTTTTTACATGGCTTATTATAAAATTATCTAAAACAACTAAATCGCTATCGATAAATATTATTATTTCATATTTGGCCTTACTTACTCCAAGATTTCTTGCTAAAGCTGGTCCACCATGTTCTTGTTCATACAAGATCACGTGAGGAAGAATCTTTCTATTGTTATTTATCCAAATAACAGTATCATCAGTTGATCCATCATCAACAACTATAACTTCATAATCTTCAACTATTTTATTTAATTTCTGCTTTTCAAGTGCGAAAAGACATTTCTCCAATATAGGTTTTCTATTAAAAGTAGGAATAACAATACTGACTTTCATAATTAATAATTATTTAGGCAGTAAGATAAAAGTTAAAAATATAAAGAAAATATCTTTTAATCTGCTGCGCCTCCATTATTTGCTGTGCCAACCACGTTCCCTCCATCAGGTCTTCCATCAGTTCTAAGTTTTCTTTTTTTAAACTTTCTAGCGTAGGCACGATTACGTTCTTGCTTTTCTTTTTTAAGATTCCTTCTTTTAGACATAAAATTTTTACTTTTAATTATATTAGCTCACTGTGAGCACTATAAACTCTACCATCCTCCATATTCAGTATCCTATCGGCCATATCAGAAATTCTTGGGTCATGAGTTACCATCAAGACAGAACAATTTTGTTCTTTTGCTAATTTTCTCAGAAGAGTAACAATTTCTCTTCCTGTAACACTATCAAGTGCAGAAGTTGGTTCATCAGCGAGTAAAAGTTTTGGATTTGCTGATAATGCCCTTGCAATAGCCACTCTTTGCTTTTGGCCTCCCGATAAATCACCCGGTAGTTTTTTGTGATGTTCTTCTAAACCTACAGCAGATAGCCATTTTCTAGCCACCTCTCTTCTTTGAAGATATGTTAGACCTTTTATTAAATCTGCGCCCATTTGAACGTTTTGTTCAGCAGTTAAACATCTAAGTAGATTATGGCCCTGAAAGATCATCCCAATACTTCTTCTAAGTATCTGCCTTGTTTTTCTTGATGCTCCATTTAATTGTCTATTAAGAACTGTTAGATCTCCGCTTTGGCACGTTCTTAAAGCTCCTATTAGAGTCAAAAGTGTTGTTTTACCACATCCCGATGGCCCTTTCAAGAGCACTAACTCGCCTTTTTCAATCATCAAATTTACATTATTAATTACTTTTTTTTTATTTTCATTTGTTCCATAAAAATGACTTAAATTATTTATTGAAACTGTTTTCGAGCATTCAATCTTATTGTTTATTTTTCTAAAAGCTTTTGACATAAAATTATAAGTTTAAAAAATCTCAGCAGGGTCAGCATCAACTAATTTACGCATAGCTATGGCAGCAGATCCCATACACATAACTAAAACTAATACGAAAATTAAAATTGTCTTTTCAGCATTCATAATAATTGGAAGTTTGGTGGAGTTTCTTATAATTGAATAAAGTAGCTGCCCAGAAAAATAAGCTGGCAAATATCCAAAAAATGCTAATAAAAATCCCTCTCTAGCTACTACAAAGAATAAAGATTTAAGCCTGTAGCCCATGGCTAATAAAGTTGCATATTCAGGTAAGTGATCCGTAACATCACTGTAAAGAATTTGATAAACAACAACGCAGCCTACGACAAACCCCATAAAAGCACCCAAACTAAAAATAAATCCTATAGCAGTACTATTTTTCCAGTAATTCTTTTCAAATTCTATAAATTCTTTTTTTGTCAATACTCTTACATCACTAGGTAATGAATTGTTCAAGATTTTTGAAATCAATTGGGGATCAGAATTTTTTCTAAGTTTAACTAAACCAATTTCTATACTACCTTTGGGATTTGCTGGGAAAAGCCTTAAAAAAGTTTCTCGACTAGTTATTAAGTTCCCATCGGCCCCAAAAGATGGACCTAGTTCAACAAGGCCCTCCACAATAACCCTTTTACCTGCAACCTCAGTTTCAACTTTTCGATTTGATAAAAACCATTCTTCAATAGGTCCAAATTCTGGCCTTGAAAGTTTATCAAAAAATACTCTACCTGGATTATTTAATTTATAAGCCTTTTTCGAGAATCCATCGTTTAGAAGAAGAGAATCTGAAGGATTAAATCCTAGAGCTAAAATCGACCTTGTTTTAAGATCTTCAGGATTTCTCCAGAGCAAATAATTTAAATTTACAGGAGCAATTTTTTCAACTTCTTCCAAAGCTAGAGTTTGAATTAATCTTCTTTTAGGGAACCCACTCATACTTATAGAACTTTTTGATCTTGGACTAATTAAAACTACATCAGCATCTAAAAGTTTATGAATAGTTACGCTTGTATCAAATAATCCATCTCTAAAACCTAATTGCATAAACATTAAAATTCCAGCGAAACTTATTCCAGCAATGGCAACAATCAACCTAAGTGGTTGTCTTGTCAATAACAACCAAGCTAAGGGTATTTTTCTAAATTTATAAAAAGAGAACTTCATCGTGGTAGAAATTTTGCGATAACTTTCATACCAGCAAAATTTTGAACTAAATTTATTGATTCTTTATCTAGCTTTACTAGAACCTCAATAATTCGAGAATCTGCATCTCCAGTGGGATCAGTTGATAAAAACTTTCTTTGTTTTACCTGAGGAGAAATTCTAATTACATTACCTTTTAAAGTTTCGTTAAAACCTCCATTTTCACTGATCAGTTCAACAACTTGAGAAACAAAGACTCTATTAATATCAGATTCATAAACTTCTATTAAAGCCTCCATCTTCTGATTGGAACCAATCTCTAAGATACCTTCATTTTTTGGCCTTTCTCCGACTCTTGTATTAATTGCGAGTATATATCCATTTATTGGACTTCTTAATTTTGAATTAAAGAGATCTATCTCAATATTTCTTCTTTCTCCAACATAAATTATTTTTTGTTTTTGCAACTTTAATAACTCATCTTTTCGTTGAGATAACTGCACAAAGGAATATACATCTTTTTCCAATGCAATCTCGTACCTTTCTATTTGATCTTGTTTTAGTCCTATTTCTTGATCTATAGTTTTAATTAAATTATCCTTTTTATTAAGATCAGCTATTAGTTTTTCTCTATTCTCGAAAATGGCTAATACATCTCCTTTATTAACATAATCTCCCTCTGTTACTAAAAGTTCCTTTAATCTTGGGGATGAACCAAATTGACTTATAGGTGCTGCTAACTTCCTTATTTCTCCAGCGGGTGAAAGTTGACCTAATGCTGCAACTGCTTGAATTGAGGGAATAGAGTTTTTAGCTATTTCTTCATTCAATTTTCCATTTGATTTAATGAAGCTTGAACAAGAAATAACTCCAAGAGAAATTGGAGAAACCAGAACTAGATAAAAAACTAATTTTTTTAAAGAGTTAAAAGTCATTTCTTTAAAAATCAAATAAAACGTTTTTCACATAATCTGCAACCCATTTTTCATCAAAATATTTTTGAAGAACCATTGTAGTTTTGTCATTCTTCATTTGTTGCAAACAATAATTTCTTTGATAATCTCTTCTTTCACTTATGATTTTCTCATCTAAATCAGCTTGTGATTTTTGACTTAACTTAATAAGTACTTCAAGATATTTATCGACAATATCGTAAAATGCAATTTTTTCAGATTCGTTCTTTAATGAAGCAAAAAATACTTTATTAGAAAATATTTTGCCCCATTCTGGAATCTCCCTCCAAGAAATGAAGGCATCCCTATCAATGTTGGGTAAAAGTTTTTCATAGCTAATATTTTGATTTTTTGAAACTGGAGATAAATCAACTATAGCCGCAGATACAAGTTCATTAACCATAACCAAATCCATTCCAAATATTGGGATATCAAATTTTGGATCTGGGAAAAAAACACAATGAAGAATCTTGAGATTTTTTGAAAACTCTGCTACTTCAATATGTAATTTCCTAAAACCTTTTGCGTTATGAAACTCGTTTTCTATAAAAACCTCTCTACCTTTCACCTTAGATGTGATTTTCAATAATTTAGGATCAATTTTAAGATAATTTAAATCTTCAAGAGATGATCTATGACTCCTAATATTTTGTAATAAGTCCAAAATAAAAGGATCTGTTAATTTAGTTTTAGTTAAAGATTCAGACAACAAGATGAAAAAGGACCAAAATGAAAATAAAAATAAAAATTAAATGAATGTAGGAAAAATTAACTACTTAACACATTCAAGCAAAACCAAATGTGTATTTGTGGATAATAAGGATTTATCCCTTGTAAGCTTAGACATTTGGTGTAAGGCAGGATCATCATTCGAAGATCCCAATAAAAATGGAACTGCTCATTTATTAGAGCATATGATTTTTAAAGGCACTAACCAAATAATGCCAGGAGAATTCGATCATAAAATTGAATCCTTAGGCGGATTGAGCAATGCGTCTACTGGATATGATGATGTTCACTATCACGTCCTCATACCCCCTGATAACTTTAGAGAATCACTAGCTCTTTTGACAAATCTTGTTTCATCACCAAGGTTTAACAAAAATGAATTCAGAAAAGAAAAAGGGGTTGTTATTGATGAGATAAAACAACAAAATGATCAACCTGAAGAAAAACTATTTAATTATTTTTTAAAAAAAATTTGGAAAAATAATAACTACTCCAATTCAATTCTAGGTACAGAAGAAAGTGTCAAATCTTTAGAAATAGAAGATCTAGTAAGCTTTCACAGAGAACACTACTTTAATGAACGAATATGTTTAGCTATTGCTGGGAACATCTCTAGCAAAATTTTTGAAATATTATATGAAAGTGACTTATCAGGAATCAATTCAAAAAAAATAGATCATGATATTCAGAAAATTAGCTCAAAAAAAAATAACTTTAATATACCAATAAGATTAGGTAGAGAAGAAGTTAAATTCGATAACTTAGAATTCTCTAGGATAATTATGGCTTGGAGAATTCCGAGCCTCAATGATCAGAAAAGTCTTATCGGTTTGGAAATTTTAGTTTCAATACTTTCTGTAGGGCGAAATAGTAAATTAGTAAAAGTACTTAAAGAAGAGAATAATCTCGTAGAGTCTGTATATGCAGACGTAAATGTTGGAGAATTAGGAGGACTTTTAATTATTGAAGCAAGTTGTGATAATAAGGATTTAAATTTAGTAGAAAAACAACTAAATAAGGTAATAGATACAGTATCGGCTTACGAAAACATAACTCTTGAAGAAATACAAAAAGGTATAAATATTGTCAGAAGCAACTATGTTTTTAATCTTGAAACATCAACACAACTATCTTCATTTTATGGAAACGAACTTTTATGGGGTAGAAAAAATACACTCTATAACATCGGTTCTTATTTAGAATATTGGAATAATATAGAGACTTTTAAAGAAATTACTAACTTTCTAAATCAAGATAAGTTTACTCTAGTTGCATCCCCAAGTTAATGACAAAAAGATATTACTATGGTCTTTTAAAAAGGAATTTCTCTGTTGCAACAATCTGGATATCAGGAGGAAGTGATATGGATAGTATTAATAAAAAAGGTATAAATCATATTCTTTGTTCCTTATTATTAAAAGAGTGTGAAGGCTATGAAAATCTAGAACTAACAGATTTTATAGAATACTATGGGGGAGAATTAAATCAGGAAGTAATTGAAGATGGTATGTTAATAAAAATTAAATCCTTAAATACCCATTTCGAAAAACTATATCCACTATTAGATTTAATAATTAACAAGCCAATTCTTTCTAATATACAATTTCAAAAAGTTAAAAAATCAACTCTTAACTTAATAAAAAAAGAGAAAGAAAATCCTTTTAATATTGGATTTGAAAAATGGAAGAAAATTGTTTATTCAAATCATCCCTATGCATTTAATACGATTGGACATGAGAAAGATGTTTCAGAAATCTCTTACGAGGATGTATTGAAAGAATATGAGAAATTAAAAAAAAGGAAAAAATTTTTAATTTCTAATAATTTCTGTATAAATGGCGAGAGCATAGAAATTACAGATAAAAAAATTTATCCTAGAGAATCAAATCAGCCAAATCACGAATTATCTAATAAAGATAGATTTGTCAGTTCTTACAATGACTTAAATCAAACAATAATAATGATAGGTAATCAAACATGTTCTCGAAGAGATTGTGATTACTTACCTTTAAAAATTCTAGAGTCATATTTATCCTATGGTATGAGTTCTGTCTTATTTAAGCTTTTCAGAGAAAAAAACGGCATCACATATGATGTAGGTGTTTTTAATCCAGTGAGGAAAAGAAATTCACCCTTTTTAATTTACTTATCTGTTTCTAATAAGAACACTTTGATGGCATTTGAACTTCTATCAAAATTGTGGAGAGAATTGCTTTCTACTAACATATCTGATGAAGAAATATTCCTAGCCAAAGAAAAATTAAAAAGTTCATTTCTAATAAGTAGTCAATCAATTGATGAAATACTGCAAACAAATATTCAATTAATAAGTTATGGGATCCTGCCAAATGCAGAGAAAAACATTTTTCCCAAAATAGATAATATATCTTCTAATAACATTAAAGAACTAATGAAAAAATACTTTGAAAAGCCTTTTTTGAGCGTTACTGGTAATGAAGAAGTATGTAAAGAAATCGAAAATAGATGGTGTATTAATTTCTAAGTTAAACTTTTTCGATCTTATCAATATCAATTAAAAAAGTGCCCCTTCTGAACTTAATTTCAGCTGTATCAGGAGATTTTATTGATATAATTTCGCCTATTTCATCTATTGCAACGAGATCAGGTGGTCTTAACATTGGCATATTATCTGCAGTCTTAAGATATGGTAAGGGCATAGTTATCTTAACCCTATCACTAATTTTTAAGCCCATAATACTTAGGAAAGCAATATAAAGAATATAAAATTAATCTTAAGCCAAATTTCAACGAAATGGATAGTTTCATTCTAGAATTACTTTTAATAAAACTGAATTTATGAATCCAAAAATCAAAACAATAATTTTGTGGGCTTTACCTATTGTTTTAGTTGTAGCGTTATCCTACCAATTCCTCTCTACAAGTAATGTTGATTCACTTAAATCTAACGGGACTACAATTGCCCCAAAAAATTCAGCAGTAGCTAGAGTTAGTTATGGAAGATTTTTGGATTACATTGATTCAGGTAGGGTAACTTCTGTAGACATTTTCGATGGTGGTAGGAATGCTGTAATTGAAACAGTAGATTCTGATCTTGATAACAAAGTACAACGATTGAGAGTCGATTTACCCGGTTTAACTCCAGAACTAATTAATAACTTAAAAAATGAAGGCATAAGCTTTGATGTTCACCCTGTTAAAACTGCTCCGCCTGCTTTAGGTATATTTGGAAATCTATTATTCCCTGCCATATTAATCGGCGGTCTAATTTTATTAGCCAGGAGATCTAATGGCATGCCTGGTGGGCCTGGCCAAGCTATGCAGTTTGGAAAAACAAAGGCAAGATTTGCAATGGAGGCAGAAACGGGGGTTGTTTTTAATGATGTTGCTGGAGTAAATGAAGCTAAACAGGATCTTCAAGAGGTTGTTACATTTCTCAAAAAGCCTGAAAAATTTACATCAGTTGGAGCGAGGATACCAAAAGGAGTTTTACTTGTAGGTCCGCCAGGTACTGGTAAAACATTACTAGCTAAAGCGATAGCTGGTGAAGCGGGAGTTCCATTTTTCTCACTTTCAGGTTCAGAATTTGTAGAAATGTTCGTTGGAGTTGGAGCAAGTAGAGTTAGAGACCTTTTCAAAAGAGCTAAAGAGAATAGTCCCTGTCTAATCTTTATAGACGAGATTGATGCTGTAGGAAGACAGAGAGGTGCTGGTATTGGAGGAGGTAATGATGAAAGGGAACAAACACTTAATCAATTACTTACCGAAATGGATGGATTTGAAGGTAACAGCGGAATAATTATTATTGCAGCGACTAACCGTCCTGATGTACTAGATTCAGCATTGATGAGACCGGGAAGATTTGATAGACAAGTAACAGTTGATGCACCAGATATAAAAGGAAGATTATCCATACTTGAAGTTCATTCACGAAATAAAACTCTTCAGAAAGATTTAACTCTAGAAAGCATTGCAAGAAGAACCCCTGGATTCACAGGAGCAGATTTAGCAAATTTATTAAATGAGGCAGCAATACTAACAGCAAGAAGAAGAAAGGATTCAATTAGTATTTCTGAGATAGATGACTCTGTAGATAGGATAGTTGCAGGCATGGAAGGTTCACCACTAACAGATGGAAGGAGCAAAAGATTAATTGCCTACCATGAGGTAGGGCATGCTTTGATAGGTACGCTTGTCAAAGCTCATGACCCCGTTCAGAAAGTAACAGTGATCCCTAGAGGTCAAGCAAAAGGACTGACATGGTTTACCCCTGATGATGAACAAACACTTGTTAGTAGAGCGCAACTTAAAGCAAGAATAATGGGAGCACTTGGAGGCAGAGCTGCTGAAGATGTTGTTTTTGGTGAGGGAGAAATTACGACGGGTGCAGGTGGTGATTTCCAACAGGTAGCTTCAATGGCACGACAAATGGTCACAAGATTCGGCATGAGTGATTTAGGACCTATCGCTCTTGAAGGAGGAAATCAAGAAGTTTTTGTTGGTCGAGATCTTATGACAAGAAGCGAAGTTTCTGATTCAATTTCTAAGCAAATTGATGAAAGTGTAAGAGTCATGGTCAAGGAATGTTATAAAGAAACTTACTCAATTGTTAGTAAAAACAGACAGGCTATGGATAAAATTGTGGATATTTTAATTGAAAAAGAGACCTTGGGAGGTGATGAATTTGTTGAGATCCTCTCAGAGTTTACCTCTATTCCAGAGAAAGAAAGAACTCCACAATTACTAAATTAGGAATTTTTTATAGGTTTTTTGTCCAATACAAGATCTATTAATCCGTATTCAACTGCTTCTTGTGGAGACATATAAAAATCTCTATCAGTATCTTCCTTTACTGTCTCAAGATCTTTACCAGTTCTGTTAGACAATTCAGAATTAAGTCTCTCCTTTAAAAATAAAATTTCGTCTGCTTGGATCCTAATATCACTAGCCTGCCCTCTTGCTCCCCCAAGAGGCTGATGAATCATAATTCTAGAATGTCTAAGACTACTTCTTTTACCTTTCGTACCTGCTGCAAGTAAAAAAGCACCCATACTTGCCGCCAACCCAACACAAACTGTATGAATATCAGGCTTTACATGTTGCATTGTATCGAAGATACCAAGTCCATCGTAAACTGACCCCCCTGGAGAGTTGATGTATAAATAAATATCCTTTTCAGGGTCTTCTGCTTCAAGAAATAGTAATTGAGCGACAATCCTATTGGCTGTATCACTTGTAACCTGTTCCCCTAAAAAGATAATTCTTTCTCTTAGTAGTCTAGAGTAAATATCAAATACTCTTTCACTGCCACCAGATTCTTCTAAAACTAGAGGGATCATAATAATATTTATTTGTTAATTAGATACTAACGATATTGAGTCAACATACGCTATGGTTATTAAGGTTTACATATAAAAAATTGAAAGAAAAATTGACTGTCTCAGATA
>MDTE01139801.1_pt1 | contig 11487 bp, 12 predicted proteins | sample 811231 | NCBI WGS metagenome assembly MDTE01 (sample SAMN05326651, study PRJNA326480) | marine metagenome | isolation source: seawater | place: Indian Ocean: Red Sea | collected 2010
AAAATAATGGAGATATAAAAAAAAACATAAATTTATTGAAAACGTTTTAAAATTTTATGGGTTACAAAGAAAAATCTATAACTTATCCTTTTTTATATTTATCCAAAAAGATTAAAAAAATCTATTTAAGCTCAAACTTATATAATACGAAAATTTCTAAAACTTTTGATGGTGGATTTGAATATATTCCTCACCTTAAAATCTTTGATTGTATTGCTAAAGTTGTTGACAGAAAAAATAAAATTGAGGATTATAAATTCGAAAGTGTTTGGGAAAACCCAAACATATCTGAGAAAAATTTCAAAAAACTTAATAGTTTTTTTTGGCTTTTTTCTATTGATTTAAAATCCTCAAAGAAAGTTACAAGATCTGTAATTTCAAATTGGATAAATTTTAACAAAAACTATAGTTTCAATAGCTGGGAGATAGATACTCTATCAAAAAGAATTCTTTCTTGGATAGCAAATAGCAACAGTTTTTATCATGAGGCAGATGAACAATTTAAGATTTCATTCACAAATATGATTAAAAAACAATTAAATCATTTAATCAATGAAATAGAAAGCGCAGAAATTGTTAATGATAAAATGATTGGATGTAGTGCTATTATTTTAGGAGGCTTATGTTTCAAACATCAATTTCAATATATTAATTTTGGACTTCAAATTCTCAAAAAAATTATTGATACAAATTTTGATAATGATGGATTCCCAAAATCTAGAAATCCTAGACATATAATTTTATATTTAAGATATTTTATATTTATAAGAGAAATATTAAAAGATACCAATTCTGAAATACCAGAATATTTAAATGAAATAATATTTTATTTAGGTCACTCATTCGAGTTTTATTTTAATGAAAATGAAAGTAGATATTTATTCAACGGTAGCCATAATTTAAATATTACTGAATTTAAAAGATATCTAAAAGAGCATGGTTATAAATTTAAGAACAAATTAAATAGCATTGGTGGTTATTTAATACTAAAAAATAAAAAAGATAAAATAATAATTGATTTTGGTTCAACCCCAGAAAAAAAGTATTCAAATGAGTATCAATCTGGCGTCTTATCATTTGAAATATTTCATGATAATGAAAAATTAATTACAAATTGTGGATATTTCCAAAATTATTATCACAAATTAAATATTTTGTCTAAATCGACTGCTGCTCATTCCACTCTTTCTATTGATGATAGATCATCATGTAAGTTTAAAAAAGGTGAATTAGGTAATTTTTCTTTAGACAATAGTTTAAAAGTAATAAATAAAAAAATTAACTTTGATGAAGAGATATGGGAAATGCAGGGCACACACGATGGTTATTTAAAAGAGTATGGTATATTACATCAGAGAAATATAAAATTTATAACTAAAGAATTTAGGTATATAGGTGAAGATAGAATTATCTGTAAAAAAAATTTTAGAAATATAAGTTTTGACATTAGATTTCACTTACTACCAGATACTAATGCTATAAGAACTCAGGATAAAAAATCTGTTTTAGTTCAATTAAAGAAATCAGGATGGAGATTTAGCTGTAGTCATGATGATTTTGGTATTGAAACCGGATTGTATTTTGGAAAAAAAGATAATTACATAGAAAACAAGAATATCTATATAAATGGGGAAATTTCAAAAGAGGAGGAAGTGATAATCTGGGAAATTAAAAAAATATGAGAAAGATGATTAGGAGAGCTCTGATTTCTGTTTCAGATAAATCAGAAATTAAAAAGATTTTACCAATTTTAAAGAAATTTAAAGTAGAAATTTTAAGTTCTGGTGGAACTTACAGTTACATCAGGAATAGTGGATTTAAATGCATTGATGTAGCCGAATACACAAATTTTAAAGAAATTTTAGACGGTAGAGTAAAGACACTTCATCCACAAATACATGCAGAAATATTATTTAAGAGGAATAATAAAAAACATGTTTCGCAAATGAAACATAAAAAATTTAAAAATATAGATCTTGTAATTGTTAATTTTTATCCATTTGAAGAAACTCTACTAAAAACTAAAAATGAAAATAAAATAATTGAAAACATAGACATAGGGGGTCCAGCTCTAGCTAGATCTGCAGCTAAAAACTTTAAAGATGTAGCTATAGTAACTTCTAATCAACAATTAGAAGGTTTAATTAGTGAAATGAAAATTAATAAGGGTGCTATATCTTTAAATTTTAGAAAGAAATTATCTTGTGAGGCTTACGCGGAGACTGCATATTATGATTCAAATATTTCAAATTATTTTAATAAAATTGTTAAGAATTCATTTCCAAAAAAAATTACTTTAAGTGGAAAACTTATAAGCAATTTAAGATACGGAGAAAATCCACACCAAAATGCAGCATTATATTCTCAAAATAATTTAATAGATTTAGAAAAACTAAATGGAAAAGAATTAAGTTATAATAATTATAATGATATTTACTCCGGACTTGAAATTACAAGAAATTTACCAAATGGAGTTGGTACCACAATAATTAAGCATGCAAATCCATCAGGTGTGTCTATAGATAAAAAACAATTATCTAGTTTCAAAAAAGCGTTTAATTGCGATCCAATAAGTGCCTTTGGTGGAGTAATTATATGTAATTATAAAATGAAAGTTGAAACAGCTAATGAAATTAATAAAAATTTTTTTGAAGTGGTGGTTGCAAAAGATTTTGATGATAAAGCATTATCGATTCTAAAGGGTAAAAAAAATCTAAGAGTTATTAAAAACTCTCAAAAATTAGATTTAAATGAAATTATTTTTAATTCACACTCAAAAAAATTATTTTTACAGAACTCTGATAATAAAGATTTTGAAAAAAATAATTTTAAAATAGTATCAAAAAAGAGACCAAATAGAGAAATGATGAATAATCTTATTTTTGCTTTTAATATCTGTAGGTTTGTTAAATCAAACGCTATTGTTATAGCAAATAACTTTTCAACAGTTGGTATAGGTTCAGGACAACCTAGTAGATTAGATAGCTGTGAAATAGCTATTAACAAAATGAAAAAGTTTAATCATATCAATAAAAATTTAGTTGCTGCATCAGATGCTTTTTTTCCTTTTATCGATGGGATTGAATCTTTGGTACAATCGGGTGTTAAGGCAGTCATTCAACCCAGTGGCTCTATAAAAGATAAAGAAATTATCAAGTTTGCCAACAATACTGGAACCGTACTAGTTTTTTCAAAAACAAGGCATTTTAGGCATTAATTTATTTTATCAATTTTTGCTGCAAGAATAAAATCGCTCTCTGCAAGACCATTTATAGCATGTGTAAATATTTTAATTTTTGCATATCCCCAACCAAACCATATATCTGGATGGTGACCTTCTGTTTCAGCTATAACACTAACTTTATTGACAAAATTTTGTGCATTTAAAAAATTATCAAACTTAAATTCTTTTAATAGATAAAAATTATCATTTTCATTTTTTTTTACATCCCAACCATCAACTTTTTTTAAGTATTTATGAATTTCACTTAAATTAAAAGACGGAATTCCGCCCTCACATGGAACACATTTTTTTTTTGATAAATCATTCATATTTTATAATAATGGAGCGGGCAATGGGACTTGAACCCACGACCTTCTCGTTGGCAACGAGACGCTCTACCACTGAGCTACGCCCGCATTTTTAACTTATCTGAAATTAAAGGCTTTTTACAATTTAAGCAATAGAGAAAATAACTTAATTATTTAAGGAGTTTATTTTTTTTAAATATTTAATAAATGGTTTTTTATAAGGTTCAAATTTTTTATCATCGTATTTTGAAATTCCTTTTCTTATCTGTATATTGCTCGCAGTTTTAATATTTAAATCATTTCTCTCATAAAATTTTAGAACAGACTCTTCCCATTCTAAATTACAAAAATTTAAGATTTTTTTTGATTTATTTTCTGGTTCGTTAGTAAGCTCCCTAAGATTAACGAATAAAACGTTGCTATCCTTTTTTTTTTTTAATTTTTTTAGAAATAAGTAATAATTTTCAATATATTTCATTATAGACTCTTTTTTATGTGTCCATGCTAAACCAGCTAAACATTGCTGATAGATAGCCACAAAATTATGAAAATAATTTCTTTCGCAGATAATTACCTTTGATCTCGGAAATATTTTTTTTATTAAATCTAAAAAAAATATATTTTCTAAAGTTTTATCAATAAAAGTTATTGGTTTGCTTTTGTTTAAAGAAATAATTTTACTATACCTATAAAAGATATCTTTTTTAAGAAAAGATAAATTAAATTCAATATTATCAATATTTTTATTTGATAAAAAATTTTCTATGGAATGTGAGATTACAGAGGTTTCACCACAGTTTTTTATTTTATTTTTTTGGGAAGAAATCAAAGTTTCAACTAAAGTCGTGCCTGATCTAGGTAAACCTATTACAAAAATAGGGTTTAAAATTGTTGTATTATTTAATTCATTTTTTTTTTTACTATATTTTAATTCGCTAAAAAATATTTTTGGTATTTTATTAATCCAGTAATCATTTAATTTTATATATAAATTATCTGAATTAAAGAATAGGTTATGTCCATTTTCTAAATATTGAATTTCTTTATCTATATTTTTGTCCCTTCTTTCTTTAGTTGCAAGAATGAAATTAGCATATGCTCTCTCTTTAAAATTCTGATTTTCGTTTTCACAAAAATCCTTAATTTGTTTGAAATTAATTTTGTTAATAAAATTTGAGTTAATTCTTAGCAAGTTAAAATAAATTGACGGATTATTTTTTTCAATGCTTAATGCTTTGACATATAAGTCCTCTGCGGTTCTTAAATTGCCCATTTCTTCGTTTAATAGGGCTAAATTAAATATCGCCTTCACATATTTATTATTTGCTTTTATTGACTTTTTAAAAAAAAACTCTGCTTTTGTATTAAAATTTAAATCTTTATATAACAGTGCTAAATTATTAAAAGATTGAAAGTTATTTTTGTCTAATTCAATTATTCTTTTTAACGATTTTTCATACTCAACAAGATTGTTTTTAATCTTAAATATTTGAGACAAAATGACTAATGAATTTATATTTTTGGGGTTTATTATTAATATTTCAGTAAATATTTTAATTGCATTATCATATTTTTTATTTTTAAAAAGCTCTAGACCTTTATTAAATAATTTTTGTGCTAAAATGTTATTCATATTTTTTATATTTAATATAGAATTAGTTAAAAGTCTTTGTTATTATAGATTATGATATTTAAGAAAGAAAACTTACCAGAAGAAATTCCAATTTTTCCTTTATCTAATTTCATATTTTTTCCAAATACATCGGCTCCTTTAAATATTTTTGAGCCTCGATATATTTCGATGATTGATCAATGTATGAAAAAAGATCGCTTATTAGGTATGGCACAACCAAAAGGAATGACAAATAATAAAATGCCAGAATTATTTGATATTGGTTGTCTAGGAAAAATATCAAGTTTTAATGAAACACAGGACGGTAGGTATGTTATTGTATTAAATGGTGTAACAAGATTCAAAATCGTGAGAGAAATCGATAATAAAAAAACTTTTAGGGAGTTCAAAATAAGTTTCAATGGGTTTGAAAATGACCCAAAAGATCAGCAAGAAGAAATTGAGTATTCAGATTTAAATTTAATTTTTCATGATTTAAAAAAAATTTTTGATAAACAGGGATATATGGTAAATTGGAGTGAGATTGAAAACCAAAGTTTAGATCAAACTATAAACACTCTTTCAATGGCAGCACCCTTTTCTAAAGAAGAAAAACAAATGCTTCTCGAAGCAAAGGATTTAAAATTTAGAAAAAAGAAATTAGAGCAAATACTTAAAATTTATAACTCCGATAATTTTAGTAACAAAACACTTCAATAATAATCCTAAAAACCAATATTAGCTATTTTTTGTAATTTATTTTTAAAAAAATTATTTTTATCTAAATAGTCCATAAATTTATCAATATATTTTATATCATATTTATTTGATACCTTAAAAAACTCATGTATGAAATCTATTCCAAATGCAAATAGGATGTTATTATACTTTCTCTTATTTTCAAAATTTTCTAATACAGTACTTAAATTCAATCCGAGACTTTGATTATTTGCAATCAAGTTACTTAATAAAGATGCATCTCTAATTGTCATATTAAAACCTTGTCCTGCAATTGGGTGAATTTTGTGAAGCGCATCACCAAATGAAAGCACATTTTTATAATAATAATTCCGTGACAGTGATAAATTTATAGGAAATTTTTTTAATGAATTTATATTTTTAATTCTATATTTCTCAGAATATTCTTTTATTAGTTTTAAAATTTTATTTTCATTATATATTAAATTTTTATCAAAAATTGAGAAAACGATTGATGTTCTAGTATTAGAAATGGGCAGAAATGCAAGAGGACCATAAATGGTGAAATATTGTTCAGCAATTTTATTTGAACTCTTTAAATGATTTATAACTGCTGTGTAAGCAATACTTGTATAATCCTTTTGAATACGTTTATTAAAATATTTTTTTGATAAAAAATTATCTGTTTCAGTATTAATAATTATATCATAATTTTTTTTTATAGCTTTTAAAGAATAATCAAAATTTTTTTTAAATAATTTAATTTTTTTATTTTTTATAATTTTTCTCTCAAGAGACGCATACAGTTTTTTATAAGAGATTGTGAAAAAACAACTATTATTTGTGTTAAATGTTAAAAATTTTTTATTTTTTTTTCCTTTGTATAAATTTATTTTTTTTATGGCCCAGCATTGATTTTTTGTGAAAATTTTTTCTTTTTCTAAAAACTCAATACTATTATTTGACAAACCAAGAGTTCTGGAAATTTTTTTTCCTTTTTGTTTTTCTTTAAAAAGAATATCAACATTTAGCCCTTTATTAACTAAAATTTTAGATAACATTAAGGCTGTCAAATTTTTTCCTAATACACAAATAGACATATTATTTTTTAATTTTAACAATAAATATTAAATGATACAAAGTGATAAATTTGATTCTTTTTATGAATATTAAAAACAGTGTTGAAAAAGCAAAAATCTTTACATATAGAAGAATAATAGAAGTTATTGCTATTATAATATTTATTTTCGCTTTTTGTGTTCTTATATCTTTAATTAGCTATAATCCAAATGACCCAAACTTCATATACTCTGATGGGTCAAAAATTGCAAATTTTCTCGGAATATATGGGAGTATAGGATCAGATTTCCTATTTCAATCTTTTGGAATGGTATCATATTTTATGCCTGTTACTCTTATCTTGTTGTCTATAAAAATTTTTTACCAAAAAGATTTAACATCGATTGTAAACAGTCTCTTTTACATAATTTGTTACTCTGTTGCAGGATCAATTTTTTTTGCACAATTTTATAATGAAGCGTATTATTTAATAGTAAATGGAAATGGCGGGTTTATAGGCAACTATCTCTATAACGAAATTTTTTTTGACGTTTTAAACATTAATTCAAATATTAGTTACTTTTTAATATTAGTGATTTTTTTTATCCTTTTGTTTTTAAGTATAAATTTTAAAATTAAATGGATTTCAATCTTCAAAAATATATTTAAAAAGAAGAAGCAAAAAATATACAATTCGGAGTCTTCTGGTGAAAATATTACTAATACTTATAACTTAGATGATGTACAAGAAACATTTTCTTTTGAAAATAATTATAAAAAAGTTGAAGAAAATAATCGAATATATAATTTACCTAAATTAGACCTACTAGATTCTCCAAAAAGTAAAAATAAAAAAAATGCAAACAGAAATGATATTAATGAAGAATTTTTAGAAAAGATCTTATTAGATTTTGGTGTAGAAGGTAAGATAAAGAAAATTAGTTCAGGTCCAGTCGTTACATTAAATGAGTTTGAGCCTGCTCCCGGTATAAAAGTATCAAAAATAATTAATTTATCTGACGATATTGCGAGAAACACAAGTTCTGAGTCCGCAAGAATATCGATAATACCTGGGTCAAGCTCAGTTGGTATTGAGTTACCTAACACAGAGAGAGAAAATGTACTATTAAAAGAAATCTTAAATAGTCCAAAATTTAATAACAAAGATTGTATTCTTCCTGTGGCACTTGGTAAAACGATATCTGGTGAGGCAATAATAGGTGATTTATCCTCAATGCCACATTTATTAATTGCGGGCACCACTGGTTCTGGAAAATCTGTTTGCATAAATACAATTTTATTATCATTGTTGTTTAGGCACAAACCAGAGCTTTGTAAATTTATTTTAATAGATCCAAAAATGCTTGAGCTATCTACATATGAAGGAATTCCGCATCTTTTATGCCCAGTGATTACTGAGGCTAAAAAAGCTGCTACTGTTTTAGGATGGGTTGTTAAAGAAATGGAGAATAGATACAAGCTGATGACTAAAGTTGGTGTAAGAAATATTAGTGGGTACAACTCAAAACATAAATTACCTATGCCATATATTGTAGTAATTGTTGATGAAATGTCTGATTTGATGTTAGTTGCTGGAAAAGAAATAGAAACATACATTCAAAAATTATCACAAATGGCAAGAGCAGCAGGTATTCATATAATAATGGCTACTCAAAGACCAAGTGTGGACGTTATTACTGGAACAATTAAAGCAAATTTTCCAACGAGAGTGTCGTTTCAAGTTTCGTCTAAAATAGATAGCCGAACAATACTTGGTGAACAGGGTGCTGAACAACTACTGGGTAAGGGAGATATGTTATATATGTCCTCTGCAAATAGAATAACAAGAATACATGCGCCATTTGTATCTGAAAATGAAATTGAGAAAATTAATAATTTTTTAAGATCACAGGGTAAACCTGAATACGTTGATGAAATTTTAAATTTGTCAGATAAAATAGATGATGACTTTAGTGAAAATCAAACAAATAACCAGGTAGATGATTTATACAAGACTGCTATAGAAATTGTAAAATCAGAGGGTAAAGCTTCAACTTCTTTTTTACAAAGAAAACTACAAATCGGCTATAACAGAGCTGCTAGAATAATTGACACCATGGAGGAAAATGGCATTGTAAGTAAGGCAAATCATGTAGGCAAAAGGGAAGTTCTTTGAGACGACTTTTAATAATATTTATCTCATCATTTTTAATTTTAACAACCAAATCTTATTCTAATATTACAAATCAAATAATATATAAATTGGAAAAAACAAATAATTATAATTTCGAATTTAAACAAAAGATTGATAATAAAAAAGAAACTGGAAAATGTTTTCTAGTTTTTGACAGAAAAATAAATTGTAAATATGATAACTCAGGCAAAATTCTTATTTCTGACGGAACAAATTTGATTATAAAAAATAGCAATTCTGATAATCCAAATTTTTATAAATTAGAAGACACTTTTTTTTATAAAATTTTAGATAAAAACTTTTTAATAAAGGAACTAAAAAATAAAAATGTTGAAAAAGAAAATGATAAATTATTTCTTAACATTAATTATCAAGATATTGTTATTAAAGTTTTTTTTGACAACAAAGAACTATATCTCAAAGGTTGGAAAACCACAGATATTTATAATAACTTTGTACATACAGATATAAAAATCTTGCAAATAAATGAAATTGTAGAAGACGATTTGTTTAATATAAATAATTATAATTAACTTTTCAAAATATTAATATTTTCTTTTTTAAAAACTGTCATTCCCCTTGCAATATAGTTTTTTAATGCATTTGGATGATCCAGTGTACACGTATGAAGCCAAACTCTTTTAATATTTTTTTCGAAGGATTTTTTTAGTGCTTCACTTAGAGCATATCCACCAATACCTTTTCCAATATACTCCTCTAATAGGCCAAAATAAGAAATCTCTGTCTCTCTTAAGTCTGGATTATATAAAAGTTCAAAAAAACCCGCTAAATCCTCATTATCACTTATAACATAAGTTTCTAAATTTTTATTGGAGATGTACTTAATCCACTTTTGATCAGACCAACTCAGTCTATCTATCCACCTATGGTTTTTTCCAACTTGCTTATAAAAAAATTTATTCAATTGAAAGTCAGGCTGAATTTTCTTAACCAAAAATTTATTTTTATTAATTGAATTAACTTTAAGGTTTTTTAAGTCTCTAAGTTCTAAGAAATTTCTTTCAACATGAATCATCATTCAACCATTTTACCTACTTTTTCACCTCCAAAAAGGTGAAAATGTAAGTGAGGTACTTCTTGTCCGCCATTTTCATTGATATTTACCAAAGCTCTGTAACCTTTTCCCGTGTCGGAAGAAATTCCTAATTTTTTAGCAACAATATTTATCCCTTTTATTAATCCAGTAATTTCTTTTTCACTTGCTTTGGATGCAAAATCATCTAAGTCAACATATTTACCTTTTGGTATTACGAGTGCATGTATTTTTTTTTGAGGATTAATATCATAAAAAGACAAGACAAACTCATCTTCATAAATTTTTTTACACGGAATTTCTTCCTTTAAAATTTTGGCGAAGATATTGTTGTCATCGTAATTCATTGAATTACTTCAAGCTTATCAATAATTTTTACTATCTTTTTTCCTGTTAAAACTGCGTTTAACCTGGCACATTCATAAGTCGCGTTAGAATTTTCTTCTGCAATGGACTTAAGATCTTTACATTTTGATCCACTGTCCATGTATAAGTGTTCGATTAATCTTGGTGGTTCTCCTAAGTACATAAGCAACCCAACTACCTCTTTTTTCTTTTCAATACCTGCAACTTCTTCAATTTCAGCCATTTTATTTGAAGTACCGATTTCAAAATTTTTAAATGCTACAAAACCTTTGTAGCCAATAAAAGCAATGATTAAAAAAAAAATTATTTTTATTTTGCTCATAGATTTATTTTTTTCTTTTTTTTAATTCATCCATTATATCCTCAATTTTTATATTATTTGACTCTAAATAAATGATCAAATGATAAAATACATCCGCAGCCTCATGGATTTTGTTGCTATTTTCTTCAACAGATTGAATTAGTTCACCAATTTCTTCTAAAACTTTTTCTTTGCTTAAATTTTTATCTTTTAATAATTTATTTGTATATGAGCCATCGATTGGTTTTACTTTTCTTTGTCTCGCAAGACTAATCAGATCTTCCAACACGCTAAGCATTCTAAATTCTAACAGGTATTCCTTTTGAATCCAAATATTCCTTTGCTTGTTTTACTGAGTATTTTCCATAATGAAATATTGAAGCTGCAAGGACTGCACTTGCTTTTCCCAATTTAATTCCTTCAACTAGATGATCAAGATTGCCAACTCCTCCAGATGCAATTACTGGTATATTTACCCTCGAAGATATTTTTGACATTAATTCTATATCATATCCAGCTTGAGTTCCATCTCTGTCCATAGACGTAACAAGTAATTCTCCAGCACCATAATCTTCCATTTTTCTAGCGTAATCTAAAGCATCTATACCAGTGTTATTCCTGCCACCATGGGTAAATATTTCCCAGCTTTTGCCATTATGTTTCGCATCTAT
>MDTE01158106.1_pt1 | contig 11487 bp, 2 predicted proteins | sample 811231 | NCBI WGS metagenome assembly MDTE01 (sample SAMN05326651, study PRJNA326480) | marine metagenome | isolation source: seawater | place: Indian Ocean: Red Sea | collected 2010
CCGTACGCCACAGCCGCCGCCGCGCGATCCACGCATCCGCCGCCGCCGACGCCCGCCCCGTTTCCCTCCGTCCTGGCTCGTTTTCCGTCGGGTTCCTCCCCGCCCGCCCCTCGGCGGTATCCCGTCAGCATGCGCACGTACTCGAGCTTACGAAGGAGAAACTCGACCCTCGGGGGCGCTCCGGTGTACTTGTTCACCAGCGCGTCGCCGTTTCGTTCCAGCCACGTTTTCAGGCCGGAGAGGTCGCCCTCGCGCTCGATCTGCCACGTCACGTTCCACATCTCCACGAACGGCGCCTTCATCGCCTCGCGTCGCTCGGATGGTATGGGCTTCGGCGCGTTCTCGTCCACGTCGGCGAGTTCGCCCCCCTCCGACTCGGCGTACAAGTCCCCAATGTCGAATCTGCCCACGCGGTAGAGGTGGTTCACAATGACCTCCTTGAGGGCGTCCCTGTCGATCGGGTGCTCCTTCAGGTCCCACGCCGCGTTTTCCCACGACTTCTCCTTGGGGCACACCTTCTCGATGGCCTTGCCCAGCTTGCCCACGCACGCGAGCATGTCCTTCACGGGCTTCGCTTCCGGCGCGACCCTCGACGGGTAGTTCGCCTCGGACCACACCTTCTCGAACTCCTTCACCACGTTCTCGAGCGCCTCCTCGTCGTCTTCGTCGCACTCCATCACCTTATTCTTGTACAGCTCAAGCGTCGCAATCGCCTCGTCGATCGTCCCCATCGCGGTCGCCTCGTAGTCCCTGCACTTCCGCTCGACGCGGTCAATCTCCTTGTTGAGCAGGGCGAACTCGGCCTCGCGCCTCCTCTTCTCCTCCTCCACGGGGTCCGGCTCGGGTCGAGGCGGGACCTCCGGTTGGGGCGGTTCGCGGGGCTCCTCCGCGGGTACGTCGAGGTCCGGGTCCGCGGCCATCGCGGCTATATAGGGCTCCGCGAAGTGCCCCAGGTGGTCTGCTTGTTGCTTTTCTCGGGGTGAACGCGGACGAGCCCATAACCTGCGAATGCAGCTAAACGAAGAATTCGGACCAGGCTGAACCCATGGCCTGTACGCTGCACGCTCAGTGACGCTCGCGCGTGCCGGTTCCGAAGAGGTTCCGTGGCTGACGTACGCGCGCCTGGCGCGTCGTGCATCCAAACCGAGCGCTGAAACCCGCCCGCGCCGAGCCCCCGGCTGGGCCCCGTCGACACGTGTTAAATCGGACTGGGGACAGACACTGGCAGTGGGCGGGACTTCGACGCCGCTATGTCGCGCCGAGACTCGCGCGGGGGAGACTCGCGCCTCGAATCCAAGGAGGCCATCGAGCAGGAGGTACGCGTCGCGTGTCGATTAGACTTTCCGTCACGCGTTCGAATCGTCGCGCGCCCGGCGCTGGCCCGGCAAGCATCGTCGGCGCGAGCCCGATCCGCCCGCGATGTTAAAAAATCAGCCCGAAAATCGCGTCGAGCCCCACGACCCGCCCTGACCCGAGCCTGACCCGCGCCTCCTTATCGACGACAGGCACAGCGGCTGGTGTACTGGGTTAATACGCTGCCGGGCCGGCGATGCCTGCTCGCGAGCAAGCCCGCGGACCTGCGCGACGGCGAGGTGATCTGCGAGCTCGCGGCGATGCTGCTCGGACCGCAGTTCGTCCCTCAGCCTGGAGACCGCCTCGGCACCGGCGTCGACAAGGAGTACGCCGACGCCGAGAGGCTCGAGCTCGCCCTGGAGGCGCTCGCCAAGCACGCGGACATGCCCCTGGGAAACCGGGACCCTCCATCGGCGAGGGGAGCGAGCGGCGACGGCGGGGGGCGGACGCCCGGGTCGACAAGGCGCGGCTTGGACAGAGCCGAGACGCTCGTCGCCGTGAGCGCCGCCGCGGCGAGGATCGCGAGGGGCGACCTGCCGGCCACGGTGCGGATCCTGTCCTTCATGCGCGACGCGCTGGGGGGAGAGAACCCCGCCGGGGGGGGCGGGGGAACCGCGAGGCCGGGGACGCCCACCGCGAAAGGGACGCGGGCGCTGGAGGTTCTCTCGGGGCGAGCCGCGAGCCCGGTTGGGAGCAAGGCGGCGATGTCGAGGACGTCGGAGACGCTCGCCGCGCTGGCTCGCAACTCCGACGCGTCACCTCCCAGGAGGAATCGCCCCGACCGAGAGGAGGAGGTCGGGCCGGCCGCGGAGGGGTCGCCGGAGGGTTCGCTGAGCGAGTGGGCCGAACAGACGCCGTCGAGGAGACCCTCGCGGACGGGAGCCGCCAAGCACGCCGTCAGGGAGGCGGCGAGGAGCGCCGCGGAGAAGATAAACATCGCGGACGCGGACACGAACGCGGAGGAGGACCCGCCGGCGAAGAAGGGGGCGCTAGAGCGAAACGCGTACGGGTTTGCGTTTGAGGGCCACGGGGGCAGCCCAGTAGCCGCGTACGCCAAGGGGTTTCCGATGAGCGGCGAGGCGCAGCAGTCGTGGAGCGGCAAGATGTCCATCGTGGATCTGAACCCGCACCAACAGGGCCTCGTGGTGTGGCTTATATCTCTCGGGTTGGACGTCACGGGCACCGAGCTCGTCGAGGATAAGGACGGCGGGTGCGAGATCGTCCGGCTGCCCAAGGCGGCGCACGTGCAGGCGGAGGCGGCAAAGGGTATCCTGCTGAGCGATCTCGCGTGCCTGCTTGAGGGGGCGTTCATGGAGGGTCTGATCCAGCGGCCGAAGGTCAAGGAGGAGTGCATGCACAACATAAACAAGGCTCTCGCGGCGCTTCGACGCGGCGGGGTGACCAACGCCAGGTACTTATGGTCCGCCGCGGAGATTGCGAGGGGCGACGGCGAGGCGATTTGGGGCCTCCTCGGAGACATCAAAACGGCGTACAAGGGTTTCCCGGCCAGGCGCAAGAGGTGTAAGGTGTCGCAGAGGGTCGATGCGAGGTTTGCCGGGAACAAGAGCCCGCTCGCGGATGGGGGTTCGCTTCGCTCTTCGACGCCGCCGCGGAAAAATCGGTCATCCGCGCCCGCCGCCGAGCTGAACTTTGGCACCGACGGCGGAAGCGACTGGCGCAGGGCGCGGCCGGGCACGGCGCTCAGGGACCGCGGCGTCCCATCGCCCCTCGCGGACGCGGCGCACAGGGTATCCCTGACCAGGCGCGGGTTCTCGTTCTCCACGGGCCCCGCCAGGCCTCGCGCCCGGGCGCCGCGTCGTTCGCCTATGGGCGATCGCTCACCCAACGTGGACAAGTCCAGGCTGAAGCATCCGAGGCAGAGCGAGGACGACCTCAAGAAGCGCCCGCCGTTCACCAACTCGGGCTACGTGTCCCCGAACGAGAGCGCGAGGAAGCGCGCGGTTTCGGCTCCGAGGTTCCGCGATCGGTCCCCGTCCCCGATGATGGGCGAGCCCCACGGCATTCACTCGGGAGCCTCCCCGCACTCGACGCGCGCGAGGAGCGTCTCGCCCAGGCACGCCCCGCGGCCGGGCGAGGACCCGCCCGCGCCCGACTACTCTCGCGCGTTCTCGCCCGACCGGCCCGGCGCGTCCCGGCGGGCGACTCGACACTTCAAGTCCCCGACCCGGGCCCGGCCGGCGAAATCTCCCATTCGCGTGAGGACGCAGGTGGACACCCTCGCCGAGAAGGCGGCGAGGGCCGCGGCGAAGGCTGGGAACGTCCCGGTGGTGTTCGAATACCGCGAGGGACCTCCACCGCCGATGCCACCCGCGAGGCAGCGCGACGACGAGGTGAGGGAGTGGCTGCGGTCGTTGAGGCTCGGCGTGCTGGCGAGGGAGGAAGCCGCGGACCTGCTGAATAACCCGCTGCGGAACGGCGTCCTGCTATCGGATCTCATGACCGTTCTCGTCGGGGCGCCGCCGCTGGGACGCAGGGATCGATGCCCGAGGACTTTGGCGGTGGCGCGCGCGAACGTTGAGCGCGCGCTCGTGCCCTTGCGCACGATGCCCGGCGCCATCCCCCCGACGCTGACGTGGTCCACCGAGGGCATGCTCAAGGGCATGAGGGAGAACATCTTCGGCTTACTCTGGTACGTGAAACACGCGATTCCGGAGCAGAGAAGCTACTCGAGGGGCGCCGCGCCCGCGCCGTGGAAGCAACCCAACCCCGCGGATCCCCCCGCGGTGCAGAAGCTCAGGTTCGAGGCTGTCGCGGAGGATGGGGACGGGGACGGATCGTCGCCCAAGGGCTCGCCGGTGTCCGGCGTCGTGAGGGGCGCCTCGCCCGCGCACGACGCTAAGCTCGGCGCGGATCCCAAGAAGACTTCTAACAAGTACCAGTTCGTTCCCGTTCCCGCGAAGGGTGCGCCGAAAAGCGTGCAGAGGGATCCGAGAAACGGTGCCGCGTCCAAGGGTTTCGGCAAGACGGACGAGCAGGGTCGCGCTCTCAACGGGTACGAGGCTCTGCCGTACTCGGATCCCTCGGTGAAGCGGCTGGAGTCGAGCATCACGCAGTGGCTCCACGAGATGAAACTCCTCGACGCCGAACAACTCCAATGCACCTTCTCCGCGCTGTGCCCGGAGATGTCGAAGGGGATCCTGCTGTGCGACCTCGTGGCGGCGATGGAGGGCGTCCCGGTGATTGGCGTGTTCAGGCCGCCCAAGAGCGACGGTACCAAGGTTGCCAACGTCCGGCGCGCCTGCGAACGGCTGGCGAGGCACCGGTTGATGTCCAAGAGGTTCCTCTTCAACCACGACGACGTCGCCGCGGGGGTTCCCGGCGTGATACTCGGCCTGCTCGAGGACGTGAGGGTGTTTTACGACGGGCACCCGCCGCGAACGTCGGAGCAGTACTGGGATCCCGAGACACCGTACATGCCCGAGATTGGCATGGGTCGGCCCGCGCCGCCGCTGCCTCCGCCTCCGCCGCCGGACGCGTCCCCGCACAGGGTCCTGGAACGTTTCGGGCACCTCGAGAACGGCGAGGCGATCACGATGGAGGACGAGTTCGAGGACCCCGAGGAGGAGCCCAGCAACGGGTGGGGGTACCACCCCAAGCCCGCGGTTGACGACGACGAGAATGAACCCGCCGACCCGACCAAGACGCCGCCTCGACCGGAACGACCCGTGCGCCTCGGCGCGAGCATCGTGGCCAAGTCCGCGGAGGAGCGCGCCGAGGCGGCGGTCAAGGCGGCGGCCGCGGATGCCTTGTCGGGGTGGCAGGAGAAACTCGCCGAGGACATGGATCGGCCGGGAACCGGAGGGCTGCACCCCACCGTACCGTTCAAACCCACGAGGGTCGGCGAGGTGCCCAGGGACAACACGTGGGAGGTGTCGAGCTTTCCCAGGCGCAGGGCGAGCGTCCCGGAGGTGGAGAAGAACCTCGCGGCGGAGTCGGCGGCTGCCGCGGCGGAGTCAGTCGCGGATCATTACAACAACGCGCGGCCCGAGCGGCGGCCGCCGACGCCCCGCAAGTCGGTTGCCGAAAAAGCCGCCGCGACAAAGCGCCGGATCCTCGCGGGCCTCGGGACGAACAAGTCCCCGGCGACGAACGCGGGGTTCGCGCTGGCGACGGCGGCGCGGGCGTCCGGCGCGGGTAAGCGGCGCGAGGAGACGGCGCAGGAGAGGAGGTGGTATTCCGCCTCGCAGGAGCCGCCGGAGCCGCCGGCGAGGCGGGCGCCGGCGAGGTCCCGCGAGTATTCTCCGGCGAGCGTGTACCGCCCGCCGCCCGCCGCCGGCCCGCCGCCGGCGACCGCGCCGGCGCTTCGCCAGACGCGCCGGTTCTTCGTGGACACGCCGCAGCCCCCCGGCGCGAGCGTCACGCACGCCGCGTCCCCGGTGAACGAGCGAACGGGGACGGTTCAGGAGCGCCGACGGCGAAAGAGCGAGGGGCGGGTCTCGTTTGAGGGAACCGCGCCACGCTCGATCACGCCGGATCACGCACGACCGGGCTCGGCCAACTACCTGAGAAACTCGCCGCCGCCGACGTCGTCATCCGACCCGGGCGGGACGGATACGAACGGATGGACCGCGGACGACCGCGAGGCGGTGAGACTGGCTCGGTGGATCGACAGCCTCGGCGTCTCGCTGCGCCGCGCAGACGCCGGGGACAGACCCTCCGCCGAGGCTGAATTCTCCCGGAGCAGATCGAGGCCCGCCGCGGAGCTGGCGGCGGCGTGCAGCGACGGGACGCTGCTCTGCGAGCTCGTGCGGTTGCTCGAGCGGAAGGAGCTGACCGGGGTGACGTGGCAGCCGAGGGCCGGGGCGGCGCGCCTGCACAACGTGAGCAAGGCGCTGGAGGCGCTTCGGCGGCAGCCGGCGATGTCGCCGATGCACCTGTGGAGCGATAAGGGCATCGTGTCGAGGGACGTCGGCACGGTGTTGGGTCTGCTATCGGACATGCACGCGTGCACGGCGTACCGGGGACGGAGGACCGTGCCCGCGTGAGGGTGAGAGTCGATGGGCCTCGTGCCCAAGACTGTAGTCTACGAACGTAATTGACACTTACACGGTACAACTACAACATCAAGGTTGAACTTCACACGGGAGAATCGTCGGAATCGGGCTTCTGTTCGAGCTCGATGACGTGGAAGTTGTCCATGTTGTACAAGTACAACGGCATGTCGGTGGCCTTGAACGGCGCGCCCGTGTTGGCCTCCTTGAAAGGCCTCATTTGATCTCTCCACCGCCCTCGAAGCAATCTCGGGTAGAGCTTCTTTTCACCGTAGGCACCCTGAAAACAGGGGGAGTTGACGATATGCGAGTTCGGGGGCATGTAGTTAGCGGCGGCGAATACCGGATTACCGTTGTTGTCCGTCGCCGTCACGGTGACCTCCAAAATCATGATGTGGTCGATGGTGGTCTCCCTCAGGGGCGAGTCGGGGGCGGTCACGTCGTGTTTCACAGTCATCGGAAAGTGTTTGAACAACCCGTAGTGCCCCTTCGTGTGCGCTATTTCAATGGGTCTCAGCGCCCCAACGTAGTTGCCCGTCTCCGGGTCCTTGAACGCGGCGATCAGCTTCATGTAGACGTGCACGTCGTACAGAAGCACGGAGGGTCGGAGGGTGATGAGACGCACAGAAATCTCCGAGTCGTTCATGATTGCATCGGGCGCGAAGGCAACCTGCTGCAGCGGCTTGAGCGCCCTGGTGACGATGATTGCGCCGGCGACGCTCAACAGCAGCCAGTGGAACCATCCGAGCAAAGCGAGCACAATGATTTCGGGCTTGGAGCTCGGGGTCTTCTCCTCCCAGCCGTATACGGAGTCGGTCGAGATCCTAACCGTCGTGAAGCTGAGCAAGAGTTTTTCTCCAAACAGCGTCGAGTCGAGATTCGCCCCCTCCGCAGCGGCGACTAGGGTGAGAAGCACCGCGCCGATAAGTATGAAGAAAAACTCGGTGTATATCTCCAACATCAACAGTCGAGGCAGGCTCATGTCGACGGTGAGAATGTGCCACAGGTCTTCACCCAGGCTCACACTCCTCAAGGCATCGTCTCTGCCCTCGGCGAACTGAAGACGCGTCTGCTGCCTCATGTCGAACCTGTGAAGCCTCAAGTCATATCCCCGGCGCTTCTCGAACTCCCTGTATCCACCAATACGCTTCGACACGGATCCGCCATCGAGGCCGCTTCCCGTTTCGCGATCGGCCTCCTCCCAAGTGGCCGTCTCGTGCATCACGCCGCGCTTGACGAAACCGGGCGCTCGCCTACCAAACGACTTCCCGAAAAACAGCCCTGGCCTCACAACGGAAGGATGCTCCGCCCATAACCCTTGACCGGTGGGAAGTCCCCACATGCGGCGCATCCATCGCTCCAAGGGGCCGACGGTATCGCTCGAGTAACCCGATAGTAGAGGTTCGGGGGCCATTCGCTCGTCGGGGTTGTGCTCTCGACCTGTGGGCAACGGTTGACATTATTGCGCAAGTTTTCGGCGGAAAAGTTCGGTGCCGACGCGACAAAGAAAACGAAACCCTGAGAGATGGGTGCCTCACAGCGAGGCGCGCGGCTCGCACTCTACCGCCCCTCTAGCGTCGCCGGTTTCTCTAGTGTCAGGTTGGGAAGAGCGGAGCACATAGAGAGGCACCATGCCCACCAACGCCGCCAAGAAGGCTCTTGCCAAGGCGAAGAGGGGCATCGTCGCCACGGGCGCCTGCAGCACAAAGGCTGATCCCAACTTCGCGGCGCTGAAGGACAACAAGGAGCTCCCGTGCCCGCACTGCGACCGGATATTCAAGCAACAGGACCGCCTAAAGCAGCATATACAGAAGCAGCATGCTGACGTCGTGGCGGAGCAGGCTGTTGCCGCGGGGCCCGGGGACGGCGCCGGCGGGGACGGCGGCGGTGGCAAGAAGATCTCCGCCAAGGCTGCACTCATCCAGCAGCAGGCGGCCAAGGCCAAGGAGGACAAGGCTCGGGAGGCCTTAGAGAAGGGCGAGAAGGCACCCGTGCAGCGTATGAGCTGCAAGCTCCCGTCCACGATCCTCCGCGAGTTCGTCCAGAAGAAGACCGACCTCAAGGCGCCGCTCTTCAAGTCCCACGAAGTCGACGGGGGCTGGACGTGCAAGCTGGTGCTGCGGGACAAGCAGGGCAAGACGGAGAAAGACAGGGTGTTCTGGTGGAGGGAGAAGTGCGCCACGAAACAGGAGGCCGAACACAGGGTCAGCGTCGTGGCGCTCGCGGCGGTCGCGCAGAACCTACCGCTGCAGCGCCTGTTGCCCGGCGAGTACAGGAGCACCTTCGCCGACGCGGAGGAGGCGGAGAAGGCGAGGGCGGAGAACGCAAGGGTCCGAGCGGCGAGGGAGGAAGCGAGGATCGCTCGCGCCAAGGCTGCGAACAAGGCGGAGCCGCCGGCGGTGCTCACGATGAGCGAGGAGAAACGCGGGTTGGTGGAGTCTATCCTGCGGGAGACGTGGGTATCGGACGACGACGACGACGACGACGTCGACCTCGGCGAGGGCGACACCGACGACGACGACGACGACGTCAACGCCCTCTGCGACAGACTCACCGGACTGGGCTTCCACAGGAAGGACGCGATGGCGGCGTCGAAGGCGACGAAATCGACGGATCCCGCGAACCTGAACCCGGCGATATCGTGGCTTTGCGTGCACGTGCCCGAGGCCCGTCTACCCGCGGCGTACGCGCCGCAGTCGGTCAACGACGGAGGCGTGGTTCTGCTCAGCAAAAAGCCGAGGGACGCCGGGGGCGCGGCGTCGGGCGCGTCGTCGTCGGCGGCGGCGTCCTCGTCGGGTACGTCCACGTTCGACGACGATAAGCGCCCCGAGGACGGCGACGCGGCTTGGCTGTGGGATCGCGGGTACCCGCGGGCGGCGTGCGAGGCGGCGGCGAGTGATCACGGAGGGAACAGGGAGGTCGCCCTGACCGCCCTGTTCCGGTCGCTCGTCCTCCCGCGGGAAAACACCGAAATTTCGGGATGTGCCGCGGGTGGGGGTGGAAGCGACGCCGACGACGAGGACTGGCGCGAGGAACTCACCGCGATCGAGGCGATCGTCGGAGAGGACAAGGTCAGGACGCTGTGCGACGGGCGCGGCGTCGCGGTGGACGTCCAGACGAACGAGGGGCTCCTCGCGACGCTGGAGGTGTACAGGTTGGACGGATGCGGGTACCCGTCTTCGGAGCCGCCAACCGTCGCGTTTCACGCCGCGGGCGCTTCGAGGGATCGGTTCCGCCTCGCGACGTCGAAGCTGGCGCGCATCGCCGTCGAGAACGTCGGTGCACCGTGCGTGTACACCCTGTTCGAGGCTGCGGGTGCGATGATCGAGGAGGACGGTGGCCCGGCTTCGATGGCCCGGGCGGCGGCGAAAACCGTTCCGGCGGCGGCGAAAACCGTCCCGGCGCCGAGAAATCGGTCTTTGTCGGCGAAACCGGAGCGCGAGGCGGCGCGAGGGTCCTCCTCCGGCCCGAAGACGTCGCGTCGCGAACGGCCCGGCATGTCACCAGCCGAGATCGCGTCGGAGAACAAGCGCCTGTCTGACGCTCTGACCGCGTACACTGCCGCGTACAAGACTGGCAAAGGGGACGGATTCGCCATGATGACGGCGAGGTTGAACCTTCCCGCGAGTAACTCCAGGGAGGAGGTGACGCGCGCGGTGACCGGGGCCTCGGTGGTGGTACTCAGCGGCGAGACGGGCTGCGGCAAATCCACGCAGGTTCCGCAGTTCATCCTGGAGCACGAGATCGCGTCGGGCCGGGGCGGGGCGACGAACATAGTGGTGACGCAGCCGAGAAGAATCTCCGCAATCGGCCTCGCGGAGCGCGTCGCCGCCGAGCGCTGCGAACGTTGCGGCGACGTGGTGGGCTACTCCGTCCGGCTCGAGTCCAAGCAGTGCCACCGGACGCGGTTGCTGTTCTGCACCACCGGCGTGCTCCTGAGGCGGCTGCTCTCGGACCCGACTCTTTCGAACGCGACCCACGTGGTGCTCGACGAGGTCCACGAGCGATCCGTCGACTCGGACCTTCTCCTCCTCCTCCTCCGTAAGGTGCTCGCCGCGCGTCCCGCGCTGAAGGTGGTGCTCATGTCCGCGACCGCCGACGCGGACCTCTTCGACGCGTACTTCAGGTCCCCCGGGCCCGACGCGCACGTCCCCGGGGTTTCCACGACGCAGGTTCACATCCCGGGGTTTACGCACCCGGTTCGCGAGTACTTTTTGGAGGATGTCTTCGAGATGACCGGACACGCCGTCGGACGCGGCGGACCGTACGCCAAGCGCAAGGAGGACCAGGCCAAGCGGGTGAAACGGGTGGACGCAGCCGCGGAGGCGATGCTCGCGGAGAAGGCCAAGCAGCGGCGGCGCGAGCGGATGGCGCTCGGACTCGAGGATGCCGAGGAGGATGAAGACGAGGACAACGACGATGAAGGCGACGAAGTCCCAGAGGATTGGGACCTCGTCGACGAGAACAGCACCTACGAGGTGCGACAGCCCGCGGCGTCGAGGCAGGAACTGACCTTAGGCCCTGCGGCGACGCTCGGGCCCTCCGAGGAGGACCGTGTCAGGAACGACATGCTCGCGGAGGCGTCGAGATGCCTCGCGAACGACTACTCGGCGCAGACGCAGCGGTCCATACAAAACGTTGACCAGACCGTGATCAACTACGACGCCATCGAGCAGCTCATCGCGCACATCATCCGCGTGGAGCGAGCGGAGGGACCCTCCGCTTTCGTGCCCCCGCCCGTGGCGGGAAAGGCGCCCAAGGAATTCGGCCTCGGCGCGGTGCTGGTCTTCATGCCGGGGCAGTTTGAAATCACCAAGCTGATTCGGAAGCTGGAGCAGTCCAGGCTCCTCGACCCCGCGGACGTGGGCGAGCTGCGCGTGCTGCCCCTCTACGGCTCCCTCTCCGGCAAGGACCAGCGCAAGATCTTCGAGCGACCGCCCAAGGGCGTTCGCAAGATCGTCGTCGCCACCAACATCGCCGAAACGTCCGTGACGATCGACGACGTCAGGTACGTCGTGGACACTGGGCGCGCGAAGGAGATGTGCTGGGATTCGCACCGCGGTCTGTCCGTGCTCGCCGACGCGTGGGTCTCGCAGGCTGCGGCGAAGCAGAGGCGGGGGCG
>MDTE01185232.1_pt1 | contig 11486 bp, 7 predicted proteins | sample 811231 | NCBI WGS metagenome assembly MDTE01 (sample SAMN05326651, study PRJNA326480) | marine metagenome | isolation source: seawater | place: Indian Ocean: Red Sea | collected 2010
AAAGAGTGATTTCATCATTTGAATCACGTCCGGAAATTTTTGCGGATACCAATTCTCCCAATTCACCATAGACTTGATCAAAATGCCATTTCCCTTCTACTATAGGTATCAGCAATTCACCAGCTTCATTTTTGCATGCATCCATAGAATCTACCACAACTTTGGATTCAACAATCGTTTCCGTCGGCACTTCCCGATGGTCAGACAAATGTGAACCGATTACATTCAAATGGCACCCTTTTTTTATATTGGTATGATCAATCAATGGATTTTGCGATGGTGTGGTTGTACAAATAATATCTGCTTCATGTATGGATTCTGCATTTCCAATCTCTAATGGGTAACTATCCTGGTGAGTTTGAATGAACTTTTCTGCGGATTCATTTGAGCGGCCAATAATGATAAATTTTTTAATATCTCGGACAGCCAGCATGGCATCCATGTGTGATTTTGCCTGAACACCAGTTCCAAAAATTGCGCAGACTTTTGCATCTAGTCTCGCTAAATATTTCGTTGCTAATCCTGATGCTGCAGCCGTCCTAATTGCGGTAATTGAATTTCCATCCAAGGTAGCAACATGGTTTCCTTTGGAAGCGTCAAACACCTGAACCGTGGCATGGATCAGGGGTAATCCTTTGTGGGGATTTGAATAATTAATAGATACAATTTTGACCGAATAATAAGGACACTCCAAGGCATACGCCGGCATGACGATTGAATTCGCGTTTTTATCTGGAATGTTTAGCGTGATTCGTTGTGGAACAAACGCATGTCCTTCACTTAATTGAACGAACGCCCATTCCATGGCATCAATGGCCTCCGCCATGGACAACATTTCATAAACTTGGTCTTTATTGACCAAAATCATTATTCATAATCTCAATGGGTGAATCACCTTTGGATAAAGGGATGATGATATAATAGTAATCATATTCTTTTGCAGGGATTTGGTATTTCGCCAACGGTTGCGCCCACCAACTGTCTTCACCGCCCAAGCCCATTTGAATGAGATCAATATCCAGGTTGATCAAATCACGTTCTACCATGTCGATGGTGTGCCGTTGCTGTTTTGTTGTTTTAATATTCCCCGTAGCGCTGCTGTTTACATCGCTGAATCCATGGTCAAAATCTTCTGCTAAAAAGTGACTTGCGTTTAAAGAGAGCATACCACGGACCATGAGACCGTTACCATCAGCATTTCGGAATGTTGCCCAACGGACATCTGTTTTATTCCCACTTTCCTGGGGACGAACGTAAGGATGAAATTGGTCAGCCACTTTCCCGGAATAAATATCCACCTTTGTACTGGCATTTCTATCTTGATAATTCTCATGGGGGCCACAGCCAAACCACGTCATGGTGTCAAATTCTCTCGGAATTTGTAAGGATGATCCTACTTTTGGGATGTTGGGTAATTCATCTTTACTGGGAAAGAATTGGAATCGAGCTAACCCTTTTCCATCGCCATAAAATCCATAATTCACCACCGTGGATGATTCAATATTTGGATGATCAAATATCACTTCAATCCCAACCCCATTTTCAGATTGACTGGAAATTTTAACAGATTTTAATACTGCGTTATCAGTTGCTTCTTTCCAAACTTTCATTCGGTCCGGCATTTTATTTCCAAAGTCATTATCTGTTGGCGCTCGCCAATAATTTGGTTTGGGTCCATTAAGAATCATCTGGTTCCCATTGGATATCCAAGATTGAATTGTACCATCAACTTTTGTGAAATTAATTTCAAAAGTATCACCTTGAATCAAAATTGCTTCATCCGTTTCTTCTACACTTTTTAAAGGTGGTACTTTTGAATTGCTTGATGAATTTTTGTACCATGAAGATGCTTTCAACAGATCCATATTAATTAATGGAATTTGATCCCATGCCACCACATGACCTTTTTTCAACAAATCTTTATCTTGATTCAATCTAAATTCAAATTCTAAAAAATATTCTTGAGATTGATGCATCTCAATTTCTTTTGCCGGAACCAAAATGCTTCTTTTTTCTGATGGGCCTAATACAAAGTCATCCAACTGTCCAGACTGCAAAATTTCTCCATTGGACTTCACCATCCAATGAATATCCACATGTTCAGAAGAAATGAAAAAATTCTCATTTTTGATACTGACTCCAAATTGATTCAATCCGGCAGGATTCACATGAAAATTTTGATATGCTTTTTTCGCTTCATAAAAATGGGGATTTGGATCTCTATCCGGTTGGATTAAACCATTAATGAGAAAATTGCCATCACTGGGCGTTCCCGGCGGACCAAAATCGCCGCCATAAGCAAAATACGTTTGTCCATTTTCCGTTTTAGTTAATCCTTGATCCACCCAATCCCAAATGCAGCCGCCCTGCAGTTGGGGCTCCGAACGAATCAATTCCCAATAATCCTTCATCCCGCCAAGGCTATTCCCCATGGCATGCATATACTCACACATGATGAGCGGTTTAGGTTGATCTTTTTTCACCCATTTTTTGAGCCATTCCACACCGGGATACATGGGTGCAAAAATGTCCACATGGTCTGTATAGTTAGACCGTTCATACATGACAGGCCGAGATGGATCCCGATTCTTGATCCAATCATAACCTGCTTTGAAATTCACCCCATCACCTGCTTCATTCCCCATGGACCAAATCACAATAGATGGATGATTTTTGTCCCGCTCAACCATGCGCTGGATCCGTGTCACATGGGCTGTCTCCCATTCGGGGCGATTCCCTAAAGTGATATCGGGATGGTAGCCCATGCCATGGCTTTCTATATTTGCTTCTCCAACAACATAAAGGCCATACCGGTCACAAAGATCATACCAATATGGATCTGACGGATAATGACTCGTCCGAACCGTATTCACATTGAATTCTTTCATGAGTTGAATATCTTGTTCCATCAATTCCCGACTGATGACGTGGCCCGTTTCAGGATCGTGCTCGTGGCGATTTACACCTTTGATGAGGATCGGTTTGCCATTGATTAAAAATTGGCCACTCTTCATTTCCATGGTTCTGAACCCAATTTCATCGGAAACAGATGTTAAAACGTTGTATCCTTTTTTAATGGTGATCTGAAGCTGATACAGGCTCGGGTCTTCTGCTGTCCATGTTTCCACATTTCGAATCAATTTCTCAACTGTGTGGGTTTTTGATTCACCACTTTTCAAGAAAATACGGTCCGTTTTATTGAAAACACGCCGCCCATTTGATTTAAACACTTCCGTCCGGACTGACACTTTTTCATCTTTTTCAGATTCATTGATAAGGTCAATATCCAGATTGAATTCGCCATGTTTGAAATTTTCATCCAAAGGTGTTTTTGCCCAAAAGTCTTGAATTCTGATTTTTGGTTCTGCCACCAAATACACATCCCGTTCAATGCCGCTGATGCGCCAAAAATCCTGACATTCCAAATAGGTGCCATCGGACCAACGATAGACTTCCAACGCAATAAGATTTTCTCCAACCTTTACAAAATCTGTAATGTCAAATTCTGCAGGCAGTTTGCTCCCTTGGCTGTATCCAACTTTTTGTCCATTCACCCAAATGAAGAAAGCAGATTTCACCGCACCAAAATGGATCACAATTCGGCAATCGTCCCAATGGTCCGGAATGTTGAATTCCTTTCTGTAAGAGCCTACGGGATTGTAGCCTTCAGGAATATTCGGTGGCTCCGGATTGTAAGAAAATTCATAAGGGTGATTCAAATAAATTGGAACGCCGTACCCATTCACTTCCCAATTTGCTGGAACTTGAAAATCATCCCAACCGGAATCATCCAAATAAGGTTTAAAAAACTCTGTTGGACGATCGGCTGGATCTCTTACCCAATGAAATTTCCAAATGCCATTAAGACTTTGGTAATATTTCGATTTGGAATAATCGTTATCTTTCGCTAATTCCTTGGATTCAAAATTGAAAAAGCTAGCCCGAGCAGGAAGTTTGTTTATTTCAATAACAGAAGGATCTTGAATCTCCGGTGGTGTCTGCGACAAACTAATTCCCACGGATAAAACTGTTAAACATATGGATATGTTTTTCATTTTGAATTTTCACCTTATGTTGAATTAAAATAGTTTATTCGGGTAAACCTCATTATCAATTAAATTTTGGATTTGTTGAACAACGTGTGGATGATCTTCTTTATAGGTTACACCAAACCACAGTGCGCCACTTCTAAGCACATGCACTGATTCTTGACCCGATTGAATTAAATCGTTCACAACAGCTGGAATTAAAAATTCACTTTTCATTTCATGGCCTTCCTTTTCCAAAAATGCCACAAATTCTGTTTTCAAATAATCAAATAATTTTGGTGTAAATCCCCACACATTCATAGAAACAGGTTCTGTCCCATCTAGTTCAATATCTCTATCAGATGAAACACCTGAGTCTGTTTGTTTTAATTCCCCTGTTTCAATTACTGTATCCAGAGTGCCATTTTTTAGTGTACAAAGTCCACGAGTCACACCGCCAAATTCTGATAAAGTTCTATCAAGTTGAAAAGCAACCATGGAAAAATTGTCAGCACCATTTAGATAGTAATTTGATACAACTTGGAACGATTCACTACCATAAAAATCGTCTCCATTTATAGCAACAAAGGGTTCATGAATCAATTCTGAAGCAGTTAAAATGGCATGGCCAGTTCCCCAAGGTTTTTGTCTGCCATCAGGACATTGAAATCCATTTGGTAAATCATGCAAATCCTGAAATGCAAATTCAACTTTTATTTTCCCTTCATATTTATCAGTAATTGTTGATTTGAATTCTGCTTTAAACTCTCTTCTTATAATAAATACAACTTTGGTAAATCCAGCTTTGATAGCATCGTAGACGGAATAATCAATAATGGTTTCACCGTTAGGCCCAACTGGGTCTAATTGTTTTAATCCGCCATAGCGTGATCCCATACCTGCTGCCATGACCAAGAGTGTGATATTGTTCATTTTTTCCTTAAAATCTTTTATGAATAATTGAATTAAAAATAATTAACCTTTTTTAGCGCCTAATAAATATAAAAATTCAAGTATAAGTGTAGCCCCTGCCAATGATGTTAATTCTGCATGATCATATTGCGGAGACACTTCCACCAAATCAAATCCAACTAAATTCAAGTCTGATAATCCTCGAACAATTTTCAATGCTTTATCTGTGGATAATCCACCCACCACCGGCGTTCCGGTTCCCGGTGCAAAGGATGGATCTAAACAATCAATATCAAAAGTTAAATAAACCGGAAGGTCACCTACTCTCGATTGAATAGATGAAATGATTTCTCCAGAAGAAATATCATTTGCTTCTGCACCATCAATTACTTGAAATGCATGAGTTGGTTTTTCATATTCGGTACGAATCCCAATTTGAATAGAATGACTCGGGTCAATCAACCCTTCCTTCGGCGCATGATAAAACATACACCCATGGTCAATATAATGATCGTTGGGATATGTATCTGTATGGGCGTCAAAATGGACTAATGCCATTTTCCCGTGGGTGCCATGATGAGCTCTCAATAAAGGTAATGTGACAAAATGGTCTCCGCCAATTGATATCAATGTTTTTCCTTTTTGAAGGATGGTCTCAGCTGTTGATTGAATTTCCTTTAATCCATCATCGGGTTGGCCAGGGACATAATCTATATCTCCATAATCGATAACATTTAGCCGATCAAATGTGTTGAAATCCCATGGCCAACGGTTATCTTCCCATCCCAAATTGCTGCTGGCATTCCGAACGCCGGATGGACCAAATCGCGTTCCGGGGCGACCTGTTGTTGCCATATCAAATGGGACACCAAGGATAACAGTATCCACGTCATCTGTCAGTTCACGCGTGAGCGGACGAGACATAAATGTGAATTGATTGGAATACATTGAGACCAGTTCGTGGTCTCCAATGATTTGATTCTTTGCCATAGTTCTTCTCTAAAATTGAATAATGAGTCTGAAATACTAAATTCAATCATGGATGGTTTGCAACCAGAAAAAGGATGCAACTGTAGAATATAGTTTGCTACATTTGCTGTACGGTGAAAAAACAGATTCTCATCTTACTATTGATTTTGTCTTCCAGCGCAATGGCGCAATCTACACTAAAGGAAGAAGCGGGTTATATTTTGGCTCAACAAGTTGTTGTTACAGGGTTGAGCTATTTAGCAAATCAGGAAAAGTTTTACGGACATTTGATTGTAGGAGCGCTTGATCTATTCTTTGCTTTCGCCGGTATCCAAAATGGATTTGTAAAAGAAAAGAATATCCAAAAGATTGGGTATATGATCATATCTGCCGGTTTTGCTGCGAAAGGCGCTTACACAGCACATTATGGGAAAAATGATTCTGACAAAAAACGATTTTGGACAAATTGGATTGCATTCAATACACTCATGTATTCCGGTTATTTATTGGATACATTGAGTGAAACGCCTTCGGGTTAATCTGTTCTCGTCCCTTCATCGGGCTGAATAATGTAAGCCTTCCCCCCAACTTGTTCAATCGCTTCAGCCACTGATTCAGGATTATTCGGTGCATAGGCAAACATACATCCACCACCACCGGAACCATTGATTTTTCCACCCAAAGCGCCGGCATTCATGGCAGCATCTAACATGGATTCAATTTTTGGTGTGCTGACCTGGAATACATCTCTTAACACTTCATGGTGATTGGAAAGAAGTTCTCCAATTTTATGATGATTTATTTCTTCTTTGTTTAATTCAGTTAATGCTTCAACCAACAGATTTCGATTGGTGACTGTACCAGCATATAACGATTTTTCATCTTCATTTAAATCTGAAAGGTCAATTGTTTCATCATGTGAATTGATGTTAAAGGTTGGATTTTTAGTTTTCAATTTGTCGATTATATTTAATCGTGCATCTCTACATCTGCTCAAGATTCCCATGGTGTCTTTGGGCTCGCAGGAATCGCCCAAAACGAATGTTCCCAAGTTCGGAGCCAATGGTTCAATGGATATGTCCGGTTCGGATTGTAAATAAATAAGATTTCCCATGGCAGTAGAATATTGATCCATCATTCCACCAGGTTCGTTGAATTCTTTCACTTCTGATTTATAAGCCAATTCACCGATTTTTTGTTGATCCCAATTCGGTGGTTCATCTGCCATTCGAGATAAATAATGAATCCAACTCACTGCTATTGCAGAAGATGAACTTGTCCCTGCCCGAATGGGAATTTCGCTAGTGATCTCACAATCAAATCCGTTGGAAAAAGTGAGTCCTTCCTTTTGACAAACTACCAGTCCACTTTTGAAATAATCTCTTGGTTTGGTGTAGGATAGATCATCCAAGGAAAAGGATTCAGTCTCACCTAAATCAGGTTTATGGATGATTATTTGGTTATCGGTTCGTTTATCTCCTTTTATTGTGGCTCGGAGAGAAATGGCCATGGCAATGATGGGTAAGCCAAGGTAATCTTGGTGTTCACCAAAAAGACAAATTCGACCGGGAGTGCTTATTATCATGTGTTCACATTTTGATGTGTTCAGGTGTTAACGTGAACACACGAACACTCAAACACTTGATAATCATTTCCATGTTTTAAACAGCCCAACGGACGCAGCCACACCCAATCCGCATACCAATAATCCCGATTCAGTATGACCATAAATCAATTGCCCCACGCCCAGCAGAAATCCATAAACGGCGACACACCCCAAAAGCATACACACTATTCCATTGGGAACAGGCCATGGTTCCGTTGAAATACCATCAGAATATTTCGCCCAACCAGGACCACCAGGATTCACTTTTTTCACAAAATTCCACAATGTTTCATCATCATCAGGCGGTGTGAAATAGGTCGCCATAATCCAAACAATGGTGGTCATCACAGCGCCAATAACGATCTTCTGCCATCCTTCCAAACTTGATTCACCAAAATTGAAATATCCAGCAATAATAAGTGAACTCACCATTGCTACAATTTCTGTGTAAGCATTAATACGCCACCAGAACCACCGTAGAATGTAAATGAGTCCTGTACCAGCACCAATCATGAGAAGTAATGTAAATGCTTGTCCAGCGCTGGTAAGCAGTAGTCCCAAGCCGCCACCTAAAATTATAGAGACAACTGTGAAGAGTCGCCCGGCCATAACTAATTCTTTTTCCGATGCATTGGGCTTGAAAAATCGATGATAAAAATCATTCACCAAATAACTGGCCCCAAGATTGAGTTGTGTACTCATGGTGCTCATAAAGGCTGCTATTAAGGATGCTGCCACAAGTCCAAGCAGTCCAGATGGCAATAAAGTGAGCATGGCGGGATAGGCAACATCGTGACCCAATTTATCTTCCGGTAAGTTGGGAAACGCTTTTTGAATGTCCGCCAATTCCGGGAAAATAATGAGCGATGAAAGAGCAATCAAGATCCAAGGCCAGGGGCGCAATGCATAGTGTGCCACATTAAATAAAAAGGTCGCTCCTACAGCATTTTTTTCATCTTTAGCAGAAAACATACGTTGAGCGATATAACCACCACCGCCCGGTTCTGCTCCGGGATAATAACTGGCCCACCATTGCACAGCCAGTGGCACTAGTAACACTGGTACCCACAAATTGGGATCAGACAGATCTGGAATCAGCGCCAATTTACCGGAGACATTTTCATGGGAGATCAAGTTGGAAAGACCGCCGATTTCAGGCAACCCCAATATGTAAAACATGCCCCAAATGGAGCCAATCATTGCTAAAGTGAATTGAACAAAATCTGTAATGATGACGGCCTTCAATCCGCCCAAAGCTGAATAAGCTAAAGTAATAGAGCAAGCGATGGTTAAAGTCATCCACCCCGGCATACCCAAGACAATTTCGCCAAACTTTACCGCCGCAAGACTTACTGCCCCCATGACCAATACATTGAAAACCAATCCCAAATATAAAGCACGAAATCCTCGCAAAAATGCAGCTGCTTTTCCGCTGTAACGCAATTCATAGAATTCAATATCGGTCAGGACACCTGAACGGCGCCATAAGTTGGCATACACGAAAACCGTCAGCATCCCTGTGAGCAAGAATGCCCACCAACCCCAGTTCCCAGACACACCATTCTGGCGAACGAGATCTGTAACCAAATTTGGTGTATCAGTAGAAAATGTGGTGGCCACCATGGAAACGCCTAAAAGCCACCATGGCATATTTCTTCCAGCTAAAAAGAAAGAACGTGTATCTTTACCAGCCTGCTTGGATGCCCAGAGTCCTACCACTAATGACAGAGTAAAATAGGCACCAATAATAGCCCAATCTAAGGTTGAAAGTATCATTTAGGTAAATTTAAATGAATCTATAACAATTTTTGGCATATGAATTCGGATGGATTCTTATTCACAAAGCCATTTAATACGTAATATAATATAAGTGATTACTAACTATTTCTTTTTACATAAATCATAAATGACGAAGAGTAATTACTGTAAAAAACTCCAAGCCCTTCACCAAAATTTGATTCAGGCAATAGATATATGTTTTGCCCAACGGGGTCTCCGCTAAAATAATTAAAATAAGATTCACTTGTTGCCTGAAAAGTCATAATATGATAACCATAATAATCAAAATACAGCCACATGATTTGTGTAGGCGTCTCTTCTACATTCCACTGCCAGGGATTTATTCGGTAAGGCGTGTTGTTCTCATCACGAAGGTAATTCCCTTTCCAAATACGAAACCCCAATGTGGTATCGTAGATCAAATTCACAAAAGCACTATCTCTTATACTATTATAGTTGTAATCAAAAAATGCCCCACTATCAGGGTCAATCGTTGTACTTAAAGAGTCTAATGGTTCAAGGCCTTTCACATTTGATTCCAGAGCATAACTTAATATTTTTATTGTTTGAAAATTATCTGAATCAAAATCGACTCCAAAGTAGGGATAGCTGGCAAAACTCTGAGTGAAACAATCACCAAAAATAAAAACAATAGAGTCAACATTTACTTCATTTTGGAGTACAAATCCTTCCGGATCTGCTATAAGTTGACTAAGCTGTTCAATCGAATATCCATCTAAATTATTTACATCAACCATTTTTGTCGGTATAATTTCACCATCTGAACATTGATAATCAGGTAAATCTGCTGGGGAGAGGTTTAAAATACTGGGTACTGTCGTTGTTGCAATGACAGAGTCTTCTTCATGTGTTACCAAAAGTTTATACGTGATTCCTGATTGAATAATAAAATTTGACCATAAAATTAAATCAGCACTAGTTGAACTTGTCGAGTCATATGGGAAATATTTTCCTACTCCAACATTCTTGAATGTTAGTCTTTCTTTTGTCGAGTCATTGATAAGTTCTACGATTGCATCATTTATCCATAAATCATCAGTAATAACATCTTCACCAATCTCTGCAGTTCTTGAAACTATAACAGTATCTAAGACTGGTAATCCAGCAGTTATAGAACCAAATACAACAAGCTTTTGGCTATAAGTATCAGCAGTATCATTGAAATCGCAAGATTGAAATAAGAGGATTATACTAAAAAGCAATAGGTAAAATTTTGGTTTCATTTTTAGAACTCCCATGTAAAACCAATACTTGGAATAAGTGGAAAAAGACTGATCGTTTCTTGTCTAATTTTTCCTTCATCAGGCTCATCCACATTTGTTTCACCAGGATCTGGCCTTCCATTGTTATTCTCATCATGTTTTTTTGGGTCCCAATCATCATCATCATCTAATCCATTATAAGTGTTACCCAGACTGTATATATTTCTAAATGGATTCTTGCGATTGAGTGTGTTAATTATCTGAAAATAAATATCAACATTTGTTTTACCAAATTTTGCATGGTACACTGCACCAAGATCTAATCTGCTATAGGGTTCATATCTCGCTGAGTTCCTAGACCCAGGAATTGTACGAAAGATTTCTTCCGGACTTTCAGGAAATTTTTGAATATAATATCCTAAAATAGGAGTATATGCTTGGCCTGATTGAAGTGTCAGCCGCCAGTTCACTTCCCACTTATCATTAAACTGATAATTACCAAGCGCGCTAAAAGCGTGTGTTCTATCCCAATTTGTATAATATTCCTTTTCACCTTCATCATAAATACTGTTCATTATTTTTCTGGACACTGAAAAAGTGTAAGCCAACCAACCACTAAGCTTACCGGTCATTTTTTGTCCAAAAATTTCTAATCCATATGCATAGCCGTCTGCTGGTGTCACAATTGAAGCTAAAGTTTCATCGTCCACCTGCGCATCCGTTGTTGATCTTCTTTCTTCATATGTTAATAAATTTTTTAAATCTTTGTAATAGGCTTCGATTTGGAGTTTATATATATTTCTGAAATATTCTTCATAGCCCAGGACAACCTGTACAGACTTGCCAGGGTTTACAGAACTATCCACAGCAATCCAGTTATCAAGTATTGGAGCATTGAAATCATCCTGGAATGTGCTGATAAATTGATGGTAGTTACCTACAGAAAAGTTGATATACCTGTCATCTGTA
>MDTE01022599.1_pt1 | contig 11483 bp, 11 predicted proteins | sample 811231 | NCBI WGS metagenome assembly MDTE01 (sample SAMN05326651, study PRJNA326480) | marine metagenome | isolation source: seawater | place: Indian Ocean: Red Sea | collected 2010
ACATTCTGGTTTAAATTTTTTATATAATGTCATAACATTTGAAAAGAATTTATTTGTAACAGGAATTGCAATATGAAGAAACGATGTTTTATACTTGTCATATTTATCAAATTTTTTTTCATCCATTAGTTTGGTATTAATGTCATATCCAAGTGTCAGTGTTTTTTTTGATAATGTTTTTTGAATGGGTAAACCAATTTCACCTAACCCAACAACAATATCCTTTTTCTGCATGATTGAAAGTTCATTACATACTAAATTAATCTAGTGTATCATTACTATTCATTTCATTTGTTATAAACAATCTATACCAGATTTCAAATGCTAACAAACCAAAGAATTTGTTTACATATTTGACATTCAGATCTGGTTTGTCTATGTGTTTTTGGATCCATTCTTTTTTGATCCATCCTGCCTTCACAATCCGAGAATTATCTAAAAAGTATTTACAGATTTCACGTCCATGAGAGTTCCATAGGTTAATTGTGTTAACATTGAAACCAAGTTTTTGATTGGATATTAAAGAATCAGAATTATATTTTTTTAGAATTTGACGTAAAGGTAATTTTCCAATATTGGTTTGTTCATCATATTTATTTGAAGTTGATATATGTGACGATAGTTCAATTAATTTTGGATTTAGTATTGGAGTAATCAATTTTATTTTAAATTTTTCAACAATTCTAGAATTTATGGGATTAAAATTATAGAGTAATTTACCATTATAGTCTGCAAGAAAGACTTGTTCTAACCTGGATAATTTATTTTCAAAATATGGTCTAAGTGTTTTATGAATTAAATCCCATGTAAAATTAGTTTTTTCTCCAAAAAGATCTTCTTGATCAGGAACTCTATCTCTTTCATGGCATTGCAGATATGCGTTAATTTTTTCTGTAGAAGTTGATTTTTCAGTAGTGAGTGAAAGGAATTTTTCATATCTAAAAGTATAACCAGATAACAACTCATCACCACCATCACCTGAAAATAGTATGTTTGACAGTTGGGTGGATTTTTTGACTACATAATACCAATGAAGATCCCAAAAAGGAGATTGAATCATACTAATTGCTTTTGGAAGTTCTGATAGGTAGTTTTCAAGATAAATTACGTGGTGTTTTGCATCAAAACGCTCTGCAATTTTTGATGCAGCTACTGTCTCATCAACACTATCAGCAAATTTTATTGAAATTGCGTCAATTTCAACTTCAGGTTTTGATTCTCGCAATAAGTTTAGAACTAAAGTGGAATCAACACCACCACTTAATGCAATACATACTTTATTCGTATTAGATGATTCTAATTGATTTTTTATGTCATTAGTTATAGATTTTTCAATTAATTCTAAATTGTATGAATTTTGATTTTCTACGAAATCTTTCCAATTCTTTTTTGGTAAGTTATTTTTAATCAGAGGATCATATCTTAGTGTTAATATATTAACTAACGATAGTGGATTGATTTTGGGATTAGCTTGTTCCACGACCTAATCCTCTAAAAACTAATGCATTATTTTTTGCATCAATTGGTTTTATTATACCACGAGTGTCTATTAGAATAGGATTTTTCATTTTCTTGAAAGTAGTTATAGGGATTTTTTTGAATTCATTATGACCAGTTACAATCACACATGCATCAACATCAGATATAATTTGTTCAATGTCCGGATTTACTTTAAGCCCAAATACATCCATCGATGAAAAATATGGATCATACAAATGAACTTTAGCACCTTTGCTCTGAAATTTCTTAATGATTTCTTCAGCAGGGGTTAATTGGATATCTTTTACATCAGGTTTGTAAGATATTCCAAGAATCAGAATATTACTATTTTCAATTGGCAGATTACATTCATTGAAAGCATTTAATGTTAAATCCACTACATGTTGTGGCATTTGTTCATTAATTTTTCTACAAGTATTAATTATATCAAGATTCATCCCTACTCGTTTTCCAGTATTTAGAAATTGATAGGAGTTAATTGGAAGACACGGACCACCAACACCTGAACCAGGGTAATGAATTTGGAAATTATATTTTTTCTTTGCTGCCTCTAACACAGTTAAAGTATCAATACCTAATTTTTCAAATAATAACGATAATTCGCTAATAAATGCGATGTTAATATCACGAAAAACATTTGTGGTTAATTTTACTGCATTTGCAGTTTTACAATTAGGCATTGGAATTAATTCAACATTAAAGACATAATTGTAAATCATTTTAATTATATCTCTTGTATTTTCGTCAATTCCACCTACTAGTCTTGGTAAATTTGTAAAATCATGTAAAATTTGACCAGGATTTGCATTTTCTGGACAAACTCCAATTGCAAAGTCTTTTTTGATTTTTAATCTGCCAGATGATTCAATCAAATTAATAAGTTCATTTTCAATAAAACCAGGTTCAATAGTACTTTCAACAATCACGAGAGAGTTTGGTTGTAATGTTTCAGATAGATTTTTTCCAACAGACTGAAGAGCATCATAATATGGAATGTTTTTTTCATTCATAGGAGTAGGTAAGGAAAGTAAAATTAGATCAGAAGTTTCTACAGCAGATTTTGCGTTAGTTGTAACAGAGAAAGTACCATTTTCTATAACATTATGAAAAATATCTTCGTAGCCAACTTCATCTTTTAATGGAAAATCCCTATTGTTAATCATATCAATCAAATTTTGATTAATATCAACTCCAATAGTTTTTAGACCTGCATTAGCAAAAGATAAGGCAGTTGGGAGTCCTATTCTTCCAATTCCAATTACACATACTTTGAGAGATTTTGAATCCAATGAATCTTTTATTGATCCTATTTCAGACATGTTGATTTTTTTGATATTTTCCATTTCAGTTATTCTTCAAGTATCTACAGGGTTTTTAAAAGCTAAGATGTTTTTCTACTTTGAAAATAATTTCATTTAGATTCAAACTAAACTTATAAATTCACATTAGGGGAATATTGAATATATTTTGAGAGTAACATTTTTGGGTCAAGCTTGTACGCTAATTGAAACAAAAAACAAGAGAATTCTATGTGACCCATGGATTATTGGCCCATGTAATGTGAATTCATGGTATCACCTAAATAATAAAATCGCAAAAAAGACAGACATCCCCACTGATGTCGATTATCTCTATATCTCTCATGAACATACAGATCATTTTCATATAGAGACATTGAAAGAGTTCAGTAGAGATATTCCAGTTCTCATATGCAAATTTCCTACTGATCGATTTTACAATGCAGTGGTAGAACAGGGTTTCAAAAATATTACAATTTTAGATTCTTGGAAGAAAGAAAAATTAGACGATGACTTAGAAGTGACAATTATTAAAAATTCGGAATTGATGTTAGAAGATTCGGCTATGTTAATAAAAACTAAAGAAGGTACCATTTTCTGTCAGACAGATTGTGGAATGAGTTTTGAATCATTACAAAGAGTTGCAAATGAAAAACCTGATCTTGGATTTTTTAAATTTGGAGCTGCGAATTGGTTTCCGGTAGTGTATAATTACAATAAAGAGAAAAAAGAGGAGATTTCTAAAAAAAGAAAATTAAGTAAATTAACTGGTTTTGTAAATTATGTAAAAGCAGTCAAACCCAAATATGCAATTCCATATGCAGGTCCACCAATATTTTTACATGAATCATTAATTGATGTGAATGATCCTCAAACAGGAATGTTTGCAACACCAGACGAAGCACTATCTGCATGGAATTCGGAAGGAGAAGATTCAACACAGATTAAGATAATGTCCCCTTCAGATGAGATTTCAATTAATGGGGATATAATAAAAAATAACGAGCCTGTTTTTTCAAATAATAAAATGGAGACAATTCAGAGATTATCTGAAGAAGTAAAAGATGATTTGAAGAAACGTTGGAATGAAGAAGGAACTGCTTCAATTAATCTTAATAATCAGATAACAGATTATTTTGAAAAAATTATTTCTGAAAATCCAACAGCCAGAAAACGAATAGATATCAAAGTTCAATTTGTTGCAGAAGGTAAGAATGGAGGAGACTTCGTGCTTGATTTTTCAAAAGATAGAGAAAATGGACCTTATGCAAAGGAAGGTAAAATTGACGACTGGAATTATTACATGGAATTACCAGCCCATTTAATTGAAAAAGCAGTTAACAACAAATTACTTTGGGAGACATTATTTTTGTCATGTAGATGGAAAGCAGATAGAAAACCGGACCAATGGAATGAACATTTGATGAATTTATTCTATGATCCTGATCCAAAAAGAATAGAGAATATTTACAAGATTTATGATAAGATGTTCAAATGAGTATAACGATAAAAAAGGAAGAAATTCCAGAAAATAAAATTATCGAGATATCATCATCACCAAAGATTTTGATGGTTTTTGATGGAGAAAATTACCATGCATTTGGTGGCATGTGTCCACATGCACAATGGCCATTAAATAATGGAAAAGTAGAAAAACAAAATTTAACATGCGTTGCACATGGGTATGAATTTGACATAGTAAGTGGAAATTGTTTGAATAATCCAGGCAGGAATCTGAAAATGTATGATGTGAAAATTGATGGAAATGACATAATTATTGAAAAATAGTTTTGGAATTTCAAATAAATTATCACTAAGATTTAAAACTATATGATTTAACGTAAGTTGATCTTTGTGATAAAGACAGTTCTTACAGCAGCAGGAAAAGGAACAAGATTGTTACCTTTTACAAAAGAAATGCCAAAAGAGATGATGCCGATTTTCTCTTCAAATACTAAACAGAAAAATGTATTACCATTATTGCAATATGTTTACGAACAGCTATATTCTATGAATTTTAGAGATTATTGCTTTGTTGTTGGAAGAGAGAAGAGATCAATCGAGGATCATTTTACTCCTCATGAATCGTATTTGAAAGAGCTAAATGGTCAATATAGAAATATACTAAGACAGTTTTATCAAAAATTAGAAAAATCACATTTGGTTTGGATAAATCAGAATAAACCATTAGGTTTTGGAGATGCAGTAAAAAGGGCAGAGAGGTATGTTGGTGATGAAGATTTTATTTTACATGCAGGAGATGTAACAATTTTGAGCAAAAGAAAACATCCAATTTTACGATTGATAGACACAGCAAAAAAAAATCCAGATGCAAAAGCAATTTTGCTATGTAAAAAAGTTAAAGATGCAAAGAGATATGGCGTTCCAGCAATGAAAAAAATATCAAAAAATACGATTCTTGTTAACGAGGTTATAGAAAAACCAAATATTCCGAAATCAAATTTTGGAATATTGCCATTATATTATTTTAGATCGGATATTTTTACAAGTTTAAAGAAAACAAAATTAGGTAAAGCTGGAGAATTACAATTAACAGATGCTATCCAGAATTTGATTAAAGAGAATCAAAAGGTTCTTGCCATAACATTAGAAAAGTATGAAGAAGAAATTGATGTCGGGACAGTCGAGTCATATAGACATTCATTAGAAATTACATTTAGGAAAGCATGACAGAGAAAAATTTAGAATGATTATGAAAATAACAGTAATTGGATTAGGATTTGTTGGGCTGTCACTGGCTGCCGTATTATCATCTAAAGGTTACAAGACATTTGGAATTGATATTGATAAGAAAAAATGTCGTATGATTTCTGAAGGATACCCAACATTTTTTGAACCTGACCTTGAAAAGACATTGAAAAAAGGACTAAAAAATGGTCTAATAATATCCGATGATTTTTCATTAATAGAACAATCGGATTTAGTTTTTGTTACAGTTGGAACACCACAAAAAGCAAATGGAGCGATAGAATTGTCAATGATAAAAAACTCAACAGCCAAAATTGGAAAGTTTCTTCAGAATACAAGAAAAAATCCAATAATTTTGATTAAAAGTACAGTCATACCAGGCACTATGAAAGATATTATTTTACCAATTCTAGAGAAAAATTCAAAGAAAAAAGCAGGGAAAGATTTTGGTCTGATTTCTAATCCAGAATTTCTTCAAGAAACAACATCTATCAGAGATACAAAATTTCCGCATGCAGTAGTTTTGGGAGGATATGATACAAAATATATGAAAAAAGCCAAAAGTTTTTTCTCAAAACTACATCCAAGAACACCAATAATTACTACAAATCATCAGACTGCAGAGATGGTTAAATATGCAAATAATTCATTTCTTGCAACCAAGATTAGCTTTATCAATCAACTAAGTAATATTTGCCAGAATATTCCGGATGCAAACATAGATGATATTGCAAAAACAATTGGTTTGGATCCAAGAATTGGAAAATTGTTTCTTAATGCAGGACCAGGTTATGGCGGTTCATGCCTTCCAAAAGATATGAAAGCATTAATTAATTTTGCAAATAGTGTTGGGGTTAAGCCAATTCTACTTGATGCTGTTGAAAATGTTAATCAAAAACAGATACAACAAATAGTAAAAACGATAGAAAAAAAATTAAGCGGAGTATCATCAAAGAGAATTACAATCATGGGAACAGCATTTAAACCAGATACAGATGATGTAAGAGATTCCATATCAATTGAATTAATAAAAAAATTATTAAAAATGAAAGCAAAAATAACAATTTACGATCCTAGAGCAACAGAGAATACAAAGAGAATATTTGGTGATAAGATATTTTATAAGAAATCAGCTATCAATGCGCTAGATAATAGTCAATGTGCAGTATTTATGACGTATTGGAAAGAATTTGAAAGAATTAACGATAAATCAATTAACGGTATGAAAAGAAAATTAATTATTGATTGTAGGAGAATTTTTTCAAAAGGAAGAATAAACGCAGAATATTATGCATTAGGAATAGGAAAATAAATTTAAAATACGTTGTTACAGGTGGTGCTGGTTTTGTTGGAAGCTATCTAGTTAAATTATTAGTTAAAGAGGGACATGAGGTAATAGTAATCGATAATTTACATAAAGGTAAAAAAGAGAATTTAGAGCCAGTACTTTCTAAAATAAAATTTGAAGAAATTGATATAAGAGATTTTGATAGTTTAGAGAGAGTTTTAACAAATATCGACGGTGTTTTTCATCAAGCGGCATTAACAGTCGTTCAAGATTCTTTTGACAGGCCAGAAGAATACCAAGATGTCAATGTAATAGGTACAGAAAATATTTTCAAATTAGCAGAAAAAAATAATTTCAAAGTTGTTTATGCAAGTAGTTCAAGTGTTTATGGCCATAAAGAAAATGTCCCAATAAAGGAGAACTCAGACAGAAATCCAATAAATCCATATGGGCAAACAAAACTTGATGATGAATATTTATTTGAAAAATATTCAAAGACTGGAACCAAGATTATTGGTTTAAGATATTTCAATATTTTTGGAAAAGGTCAGACACTTGAATATGCAGGAGTTATTACAAAATTCCTTGACAGAATAAACAATAGACAACCTCCAATAATTTTTGGAGATGGATCACAACTTCGTGATTTTATATATGTCGGAGATATTGTTATGGCAAATTTACAAGCAATGGAAAGTCAAACAACAAATTTGTTAGTTAATGTAGGTACAGGTAATGCAATTACAATACTAGAATTGGCAAATATGATGATAGAGATTTCAAAATTAGATGCAGAACCTATTTTCGAATCTTCACTAGAAGGGGATATAAAAATGAGTCAAGCAGACATAACGTTGGCGATAAGATCTTTTAATTGGAAACCAAAAAAACATCTCCGTCAATGGTTAATGGAAATATTATAAAATGAGATTATTAATTGGTGCGTCTAGTTCAAAAATTTTTCATATAAAGGAATTTGTAAAAAAATTACAAGAAATGGATATTGAAACTAAATTAGTTTTAGATTCTGATTTTGCAGATGGTTTTCCTAGTAGAAATTTAAAAAACTGGTTTACATCAAATAAGAAATTTAAAAAACTCATTGATGAATTCAGACCAGATGTAATTTTTGTTGATAGAACAAAACATTTTGCACTAGAAGCATCAAAAACTAAAATTCCATTAATAATTCATTTACGAGGTGATCATTGGTCAGAATTAATTATGGCAAAACAAACATTATACAAATCAGTAGGAAAGAAAATTGTAATAAACAAATGGGAAGAAATTGGAGAACAATGTTTTAAAAATTCAAAATTGATTCTGCCTATTTGTGGGCATCTTTCAAAAATTACTAGAAATCGTTATTCCAAAAAGCCAATTGAAACAATGTATCAAGCAATTAATGCAGATAATTGGTTTCAAAAAAAAGGTATGGAGTTAAAACATCCTTGTGTAGGCATTTTACAAAGTGCAACAATTTGGGATAAAGTAAAAGAGATGAAGATATTACCTAAAGTTTTGGAAGAGATGCCCAAAACTCATTTCTATTGGGCGGGAGATGGTGTTTACAGAGATCAAGTACTACCATTATTAGAAAAATATGATAATTTTCATTGGCTTGGTTCATTAGAGTACCCAGATAAAGTACGAGAGTTCTTGACAGAAATTGATGTGTATGCATTAGTCAGTGGAATAGATATGTCACCACTTACATTGCAAGAAGCACAGTTAATGGAAAAACCTGTTGTAGCAACTAATGTAGGAGGAATTCCTGAATTGATGATGGATGGAGAAACAGGATTCTTGGTAGAAAAGGGTAATTCAGATGATCTTTTGGCAAAGATTTCAATGGTACTCAATAATCCTGAAAACTCGAAAGAAATGGGGGAAAAAGGAAGGGAATTTGTAAAAAATAATTTCAGTTTTGAGAAAATTTGTAATGATTTTTTAAATCATTTAAGAAAACATGGTATAGGAGACATTTAATATGAGAATACCATTTTTTGTTCAAGAATTTACTCAGGAGATGGAGGAAGCAGCAATTCATGCATTAAGAAATGAATCATTTGTGGGTGGTGAAAGTGTTTCAAAGTTTGAAGAAGAATTTGCAAAGTATATCGGAACAAAATATGCAGTTGCGGTAAGTTCAGGGAACAGTGCATTACAAATTTCTTTAATGGCATTAGGAATTGGTGATGGTGCAAAAGTCATAACCCCAACCAATTCATTCATTGCTTCAGCAAATTGCATTAGAATGACAAATGCTAAACCAATTCTAACCGATATTGATATGAATGATGGAGGAATTGATCTATCAAATAGTGAAGAAAAAGTTGATGCAATTATTCCAGTTCATATTTATGGAAATCCATGTAATTATGATTCTGTAAAAATATTCTCTGAAGAAAAAAATGTTCCAGTAATAGAAGATGCATGTCAAGCTCATGGTGCAGAGTACAAAGGGAAAAAAGTTGGAAGTTTAGGAAACATAGGTTGTTTTTCATTTTATCCAACAAAAAATATGACAGTAGGAGGAGATGGAGGCATGACTACAACAGATGATGAAGAAGCAGTATTAAAAATTAAATCAATTAGAGATAATGGAAGAAAATCAAAAAATGAATTTGATAAGATGGGATTCACAATGAGATTAAACACAGTAAATGCTGCAATTGGCAGAATTCAACTAAAACATCTTGATGAGAAAAACGATAGAAGAAGAGAAATTGCATCTATTTATAAAAAGAGATTGGCACACGATTGTATTTTGCCTGAGAATAAAGATGGTAAATCAGTATTTCATCAGATTGTGTTAAAACATGAAAAGAGAGACGAAATACGTAAAGAATTAACAGATAATGGAATTGGTTCAGCCATATATTATGAAAAACCCATTCATCAGCAACCAGTTTATCAAGAATTCAGATATAATTTACCAAATAGTGAGAAATTCTCTAGAGAGATTATGTCTCTTCCATCATATCCACAACTAACAAATGAACAAGTAGTAGAAATTTGTGATTACGTGAATAAAATAATTAATTAATTATCAAGCAGCTTTTGATAAAAGTCAACATATTTTGGTAGCATGACATCCCACGTTAGATGTTTATTTACAAATTCATTTCCCTTTTGAGCAAATTTCATTGCTTTATCGGGATTTTTTAAAATATCATTTACTGCAAGTGCAAGTTGTTCTGAATTCTCTTTAGGAACAATTATTCCAGATTCATTATGTTTAATTAATTCAGGAATTCCCCCAGCATCTGTTCCAACAACAGGAACATTCAGAAAAAATGCTTCTTTAACAGTCGTTGGAAAACTATCCATTCTTGATGGTACAACAACCACACTTGATGACTTCATTGTGATCATCGCTTCTTTCCATGATTTGTCAGTACAGTAAACAACATCTCCATTAATTTTATCCTCGGCCTCTTTCATTATATCAAATCCTTTTTCATAACTTGCACGACCAACATATGCTATTTGCATAGGATTTTTTTCAACGTTGGGGATAGTAGAGAATTTTTCAGTGTCAAGTGGGGAAGGTAGATATTCAAAATTTATATTAAATTTTTGTTTGTATAATGACTGAGTTGATTTAGAATCAGTAGTAAGCTTATCAGGCCAAGTTAAGACTTGAGATTCAGCATTCTTAGCAACCGAGGAAATCAACTTAGAATGTAGAATTTCTATATGTTCGCTAAAAACTCCATGTAATGAGAGAACTTTCTTTTTCGCTTTGGCATATTTCATTGCATATGCAGATGGGATGTTAAATCCATGAACAATATCATAAGATCCCCTGTCAACTATGCTTTTGAAACTACTGAAAATAGCAAAACTAGGGTTTTTGAGATTTTTTATTGGTAAATGAGTAGTTTCTAGTTTCTTTACGTGATGCCCATTTTGAGTCAATTTATCAGCAAGCATTGCAGCATGCCCACCTATTCCGCCTGAAAATCTAGGGGATATGAAAAGAAATTTCATATTATGAAATTTGTTTTTGGGTTTTTAATCTCTTTTATTAATTTCATAGGATGTTGATTAATTCTTTTAGTTTCTTTGAGTCTATATCGTCTCTATTAACAAGTATTGATTTACAATTAGCTTGATTTGCTGAATTTATATCATGAATTCTATCACCAATCATGATTATATCTAAAGGATTCAGATTTAGCATTTCAGATGTTTTTTTGATTTGTAAAAGACGATTAGAATAATCATCTCTGGTAAGTATAGTAGAGAATTTTTTTTCTAGATTTAATTTTTTAAGAATAATGTCCAATGATTTTTTACATTGCATAGTAACAAGTGATATTGTATAATTCTTTGAAAGTACATGTTCAATAACATCATGCAATCCTTCAATTTCTTCTAAAGTTTCAGTAGCAATTAATTCTTCATTGCAAACTATCTCAAATGCTTCATCAATAATATTTTGATTATTTTTTGCTTTTTCAATTATAGTTGGAATTAATGGAGCGATATTGTCTTCTGTTTGGAAAAAACTTTTTAGATTCTTTTGGAGTATTTCATACCTAATTGGAAGTCTAATCAACGTTCCATCTAAATCAAATATTAGACATTTTGTCATAGAACTTGCACCTTTGTACCATCATTCTTGATTATCCAATCCCCACAATCAATATGTCGTACAAGAAGTGTATCATTTGGATAAA
>MDTE01080552.1_pt1 | contig 11483 bp, 6 predicted proteins | sample 811231 | NCBI WGS metagenome assembly MDTE01 (sample SAMN05326651, study PRJNA326480) | marine metagenome | isolation source: seawater | place: Indian Ocean: Red Sea | collected 2010
AACGCCTTCAGAGAAGCGTTTAGAGCGAAAGAGTCCTTGATTGCTGAGAGAGATGAAGACAAAAAGGAAGCGCTGGAGGAAGAAGCGGCCAAGCTCGAGGCGAGAGCGGTGAAAGCGCAGGAGGAAGCGGACGTCGCGCAAGACGTTTTGAATGAAGAAACAAAGAAATTACATCGTTCTGGTAACGTAGTCATCTCTTCGTCTTCATCTTCATCTTCTTCGAGCGCGTTAGAACCGAAATTTGGCCGCCGCGCCGTCGATAACGATGGAAACAAAGAAGAGGAGAAAAAAGATGACGATGACAACAAAGAATTTAAAGAAATTTTGGAAGAAGTCGAAGAAGTCGGAGAAGAGGAACGAAGAGAAGCATTGGAAGAAAAGGAATCTGCGAAGGCAAAAAATCCCTTGTGCGAAGGCAAAGTTCCGACGCACAAAGTGCAAGCCTCGGTTGCCATTTCTGGCGCTGGGATTACCTCAGCGAGGCAGATTTCCACGCATTCAGAATTTGCGGACTCGTTCTCGAAGACCATCGTGACACTTACCGGCGCCGACGAAAGTCAACTTATATGGTTAGACCTCTCGACTCGACCGAGAGAAGAGGAGGAAGTCACCAAGAGTTCAAAATTAGGCTCTTGGTTTAGTTCCAGTGCCCTTGGACGATTCGTTTCCGATGACAGCAACGAAGAACCGGTCGAGGTGACCTTTTCGCTTCTCTCGTGTTCTAGAAAAGGCGCCGAAGATTTTGTCGACAAGTTATACGGACTCACTCCGAAAAGCATGCTCGCCTCGGCGAAGGAGTACGGCGCGGCGATCGATGACATTCAATTCGTTTCCCCGCCAAAGGTTTTACCAGTCGACGAAAACTTTTTCGAATCGTACGATGGACCGACGATTGAAGGTAAATCGACTTCTGTGAACGTCAAGCCACACGTGAAGACGATGTTGAAAATCGTTTCGTCTGAGGCAGAGGCAGAGATGGAAGAAAAAGGCGAGGAAATCGAAAAAGAAGAAAAAGAAGAAGAAGAGAAAGGTGCGAAACGTAGCACCATATCAACGGAGGAGTCTGGCAACGGATCTGTGTGGGAAGAACTCACGAAAAACCAACGTCATCAAAAAGAGAGCATCGGCGATGACGAAGAAGCATATTAAACAACTTTATGACAATTTTAAGATAATGTAAGCTACACGTATTCATGTATGTATATAAATCAAAACGCTTCATCTATTATTTTATTAAGCCTTGGAATTCATCTCTCTGTCCGTGTTGCTATTATTCCCACCGTCCTCAGATTTCACGTCCATCTTTGGCATCGACATCGCCTTCTCTCGATCTTTGTACTTAGAGTAATTATAGTAACACACCGCCACGAAACTAATGCCATACCCAAACAACTGTAACTTTGTAATTGGCGCATCAAATAACGCTGAACTAATGAAAATCAGCAACCAATCTTTGACCACTCCGGCGACGTTCATCGTTAACGCCGATGTCTTCCCGATTAACAAATATACCGCCATGTTCAACGCGAACGCCGTACACGCGTTCAAGAGCAAAATGTGCGGTTGACTTGTGTTCACTTCCGTGTCGCTGTCTAAATATCTCGGTACCTCTAGAATTGTAAATGGAACCAATAGAAAAACAAAACACGCCGGCGACACGTAATACAACGTCGTTATCGAATTCATTTTGAGCTTTTCTGAGTTTAATATTATTTGCACCAATCCCAATCGAAACGCTTCGGCGCAGACCGACGCCAATTGAATCAACACCCCCAACAAGTGGAAATTCAATTCCCCGTAGGAAGCAATGCACACACCTAACGTAATTACTAACATATTCGCCAACCTCGCGTACGTGAACTGTTCGATCCCCATCAAACATCCGACGGTATACACGGCCGCCGGCATCAACGCTTTCAACATCTGTATAAATGCCACGGAAAGATACACATACGCGGTATTCGACAACCACAAACTCAACGCAAACAATGCTCCCACCGGGACAATCTTTTGAATATACATCTGTCGATCCAAATCGTTCGATTGTACTAACTTAAACACTCGAATGATCAGAAACGCCAGCGTCGAGCAAAAAAGCATGTGTATCATGGTCAAAGAAATCGGGAACGGGAACCCGAAGAAAGACAAAATGTATTTGTTGAACAGAATAACCCCGGAGGATAAACCGATCCAAGTCGCCACGTATCCGTACGCGATGAGCGCTTCGTTTATCAACGCCGCTCCAACCATTGGGGCGGCCATCGTTTCCTTTTCGTCGTCGTCGGTGTCGTCCTTCTTCTTCTTCTTCTTCTTCTTCTTCTTCTTCTTCTCGATCTTTGTCGTTTGGAACGAATTAATCTGATTGTTGTTGTTGTTGTTGTTGTTGTTGTTGTTGTTGTTGTTTGGTCTCAAAAAAAAAAAAGAATACTTTTTCGTCGGACAAAACAAAAGAACACGTTTTTTATGTATTCTTCCACCACCACCACCACCACCACCAACGACACCACCACCAACGACAACAACACTTCTTAGTAATTAACGACACGACATTATTTTCTCCAACAATAAAAAGTAAAGAAAAGAAACGCGGGGGAGGGGGAGTTAACATGGCGTCGAAGTTGGAGTACTTGAAGCAGAACTATCTCGGGAGCGGGGGACGCGGGGAAAAGGATGCCGAAACGAAGAAAAAGCCAAGACTCACCAAAGGGAAGACGAAGAAGAAAAAGAGAAAGACGCATGCGTTTGCTCGAGAAGGCGTGAAAGTGTACGACGAAGACGCGATGGACGACGTAGGAAACGGCCAGACGCACGCGACGGCGGAGGATTTTGAAGGCGAGGAGAGGAAGAGGCGAGAGGAAGAAGAAGAAGAAGAACGGCCGGTTATAGTCACGGACGCGCATTACTTGGCAAGGAGTAAACGCGAAGACGAGAAGAAGAATTCGAGTGCAGAAGGCGGGTGGGTGACTGTCGTTGCAGGCAAAGACGACGAAGAAAAGGAACCGTCGAAGAAGATAAAAAAGAAGAAACGACACGATTCCGATTCCGATGAAGAGGAAGAGAAAGACGCGGGAAAAATAGTAGCAGCGAAAGAACCAAAGAGGAAGAAGAAGAAGAAGCGGAGACAACGACACGACTCGGACGATGATGATGATGAAGAAGAGAAAGAAGAAAAGAGTGAAGAACCGAATTCAAAACATACCGCGACAACGACGACGACCGCAACAACAACTACTTGTACCACGACTAATACGACAGAAGTGGAATACGATTCAGATGGAGACATCATCGTTCGAAAAGTTGATAAAACATTGGATGAAAATATAGACAGAGGAGAGGAAACGAAACAAATCGAATACGACTCGGACGGCGACATTTTAATCAAACCACCACCAAAAACAACAAAGAACAAGACTGGTTTAGTTCCCGCGAGTGAAATTGTCAAAGAAGCCGAATTAAGACGCAAAGAACAAGAGGAACGCATCAACAACATGTCCGCGGAAACGAGCGGAAAGAACGCAAAAACTTTAGTCAGAGATAAAACCACGGGACGGTTGTTAACGCAAGAGGAAATCGAAGAAAGAACAAAAGGTGCTCAAGAGCCGAAGAAGGAACGTGAGAAACCGGTGTGGGGTGGAGGTCTAAAACAACAACAGATTGAGAAAGAGAAAGAGAAGGAGTTGAGAAAAGCGAGCGAGGCACCGTTCGCTCGATCGGAGGTGGATGCGCAATGGAACTCGGAGAAAATGAACGAAGTTCGATACGGTGATCCGATGGCAAAGAAAGCTTACGAGAAGCAACAAAAAGAAATAGAAAAGCAACAGAGAAGGTTGAACGTGATGGAAGGCGTGGATAAAAAACTGGCGAAGAAACACGGGTTTAAAGTACCTCAAGAGGTTCCAAAACACTCGTGGAGGAATAAAACCGTTACGGTTGAAAGGAACAGATATGGCATCGAGCCCGGGAGGCATTGGGATGGCGTCGATCGAGGCACCGGTTTCGAGAAGAAATGGTTACAAAAAAGCGAGCTTCGAAAACACCGAGAAGTAGAAAAGAGGGGGACAAGAAATCTAACCGATACGGTGTACGATGAAGATGATTTCAACGAAGATTTAGGCACATAGGAAAGATTTTAGTTTAGTTTAGTTTTAGTTTAGTTTCATCTCTAGTTTCGTTCCGCTAATACAAATTCTAAATTTTTTATCCTCACACATCTCTTATATCTCTCTCTATTCATCCGCGTTGGTTGTTGCAACAATTAGAAAACCATCTCGTGCGGCTTATCACCAGTTTTAAGGGTAAACAAAGCGGACATGTACTCCTTCAAGTGAGGCACGGCGCCGATGGCGGCACCAACTGAGGCGTCCAACGCTTTGTTTGCCGCGACGTACTCAGCCGGCAACTCCTTTCTCGCCGTCGGCGCAGCAAAGAAACCTTCCTCAGATTTGGCCGAACGATCTTTAGCCGGCTTTTTGAAGTATTTGTCGTCGAACGCTTTGCAATCAACTTTGGAAACGTCAACCTTCGTGGAGGTGGCGATGGCGTATCTTTGGTTCAAACGCTTCACCGGAACACCATTGATGCCGTACGGGCCGCACACCAATAACAAACCAGAATCTAATTGCTTCAAGAACACACACTTCTTCCCTTTAAAGTGACCCGCCAAGATGATCAACACGGTCCCTGGGGTGATGCTCTTGCGCAACTTCGTTTTATTCTTAGCTTGCGATTTCGCTTGCGATTGGAGTGGCTTTTTGATGTCATCCGCTGGGTAAAAGGACGGGGTCCCAGATTTGACTTTCTTAGCTCCTTTCTGTTTTAATCGGACCGATAAGAAGTGGAGAAGATGTTAGTACACACACTCGTCTCGAAAGAGACCAAATCGTAAGCACTGCCGAACGGGAAGAACAGAAGGACGAATCCGCACGAAAGCCCTGTCTCTGTGGACGAACCTAAAAAGCGAGAAGAAAAAGGACGAAATTCAGCCCCTCGAATGGCACGGATAATGTCCCCAAAACCGCGCAACCAAGATGACTACGCGTCCAGACGAATCGTTCCAACACCACGTCGTCGTCCATCCGAACGCGCGTCCCTCGCATTCATCCTTCGCGCGCCCTTTTTCGAACGGATGCGGAAACATTTTCCGTTCCCTTCCGCCACATTTTTTACGCGGACACCACGGGGTCCCCGCGCGGAGAACGTTCCCACGACCACCCGTTCTCCCGCGCGCGTCCTTCTTTTTTCCGAGAGCGCGAGAGAGAATGAGAAAAACGCGCGCGACCATGGAAAGAGTGTTCGCGTCATTCGTACCTTGGCCATGATGTTTATGTTTGATGTCAAAGGTGCTTCGATTTGGAGCTTTTTTTTTGTGAAGGAACGAAGGAAGGACAAAAAAGGAAGGCGTCGAGAGAAAGTTTGCCTTTCTCTCGTTTTCCAAAACGATTTCCAAAAAAAACGAACAACGAGAACAACGAGAACAACAACAAACTGATGAAATTTTTTTTTTGGACGTCGAATTTGCACCGAAGAAGCCTTCACACTTTTTGAGGAGGAGGAGGAGGACACACAAAAAGACTTTGAAAATGCGGCGAGCGGTGACGCAGGAGAAGCGGCGGCTCTCGAGCCTCGCCGCGAGCACGTCGACGTCGGAATCGCCTGCTCTCGTCCAAAGGACGATGATTCGTTTCCTCAGACGTCTCTCTAGTGCGGCTGCGGTGCCAGAAACCGCCATCTCGTCGCACCAGAAACTGTCCATAGACAAAGATTTTTTGGACGGGGCAAATGTGAGTTCATCATCATCATCATCATCGTCCTTGAGTTTCGCGTGACCTTTTGCCGACCTTCAACTCTCTCTTTTTCTATCTCTCGCTCACTCTTTCTATTTCTCCGTGTCTAAAACAGAACGTGGAACTGTCGCCAACCGGGCAAATCCGATATAGGTCTCCACTCAATCGCGTTATCGGTCCAGCGCTGGTCCCTCCGCAATCGTTCGATTCCCCGTTACCCGCGATTGACGAATTCGACGACTTGGACGTCGGCGCTTCGATCGAGCAAAGCCAAAAACAGAAGAAACGAACACGGCAAAAACAGAAACAAGAAGCGACTTTCTTAGAAAAGCAAATAGAGGTACCATTGAGAGGATTGTTTAGCGTATTAGTCGAACGCAAATCGCAACTAAGGATTAAGGAGGAGTCGCCAGAAAATCTCAATTACATCGCCAGACGAGAGAGGCAAAGACGCGTGGAGAATGAAAGTGTGAACGATGAGATTAAACGATACAGAGAAATGAGCGAACAGATGGCACGGGTTGGCGCGGGAGCTAACTTACCGGCGGTAAGGAAACTGTTGACGTCGTTTTATGAACCATTGATGGTTGGCATTGAACGAGAACAATCCATGATTAGCGAGGGCGTGCCTGGTATCGATCGGCGAGTGTATGGACCGTATTTACAATTATTAGGAGCGGATAAAATAGCCGTCATTTCATTACACACCATGATTTCCATGCTCATGCGAGGTGAAGAGAAGAGAAAACTCGAGGTGTTCAGTGATCGTGAGGGTGAACACGGCCAAGCCGGGAGTGTAAAGTTTATTCGCTTGGCAAGCTCGTTAGGGAAAGCAATTGAAGCCGAAGTGAATTTATCTCGACTGCAAATGAGAGAGAAATTATTGTCGGCGCGATATCGTGCAGGTTTGATAAACATGGAAGATTTAATAGAAACGTTTAATCAAGAGAGATACGAAGGCGAAAACGAAATGATTGCAGATAGAGAACGGGAGGAGAAGATTGCAAACATCGATCGAGAGATTCGTGAAAAGAATTTGTTAAAGGAAAGCGATATGTTGAACACGATATATCGGGGAGGATCGACGAAAAAATTAAAAACTGTTCGTGCGGTTTCTGAGCAGGCAAAGAAAGCGTTGGATAACGCCGATTGGGGTCCAATTCTGCACTTGAAAGTCGGCGCGGCAATCATCGCCATCGTGTTGGACGTGTGTAAAATTAAAGTGCCGGGACCGGAAACCGCGGAAACTGGTGAGAAGATCGAAGTGCCGGCGTTTTACCACGACTATTCGTTGGAACCAAACGCGTACCAAGGATGGAAACAGAAAGCCAGTCCGAACAATCGATGGGGAACAGTGCATTGGCACGATTCGTTTTTTCGATTCGTCCATTCGGCAACATTAGCAAGAGCGAGAAGCGCGATTACAAAACACAAACCGATGATTGTCGCCCCCAGGCCTTGGGAATCCTACAATGAAGGTGGATATTTGAACTCAAATTCGGTCGTCATGCGAGGAAAATACTCGAGAGATGGTCCGTCAGACGCACAGATGAAACTTTTAGCAGAACGCGTCGGCGAATACGACAACGTCTTTGGCGCTTTGAACGTTCTCGGCGCAACCGCGTGGATGATAAACACGGACATTTTAGAAGTTGTCGAACAAGTTTGGCGAGAAAAGAAGTACGCGGGCGGATTTGGTGGTGGTATCGCGAACGTACCGCCTCGAGCAGAATTAAACTTACCGAATTGGCCTTCGAGTGAGTTTAGATTACGGCGCGAACGTAACGGTCCTCTTTACGCGACAGCGCTACCGTCCGCGAAAGAAGTTGGCGAATTCATGAGAGTTTTGAACCGAACGAAACAAACCAATCGCGAGTTACACTCGCAAAGGTGCGATTTTGCTATCAAAATTGAAGTTGCCAGAGAAATGAGGAACGAAGAACGCATATACTTTCCGCATAACGTTGATTTCCGCGGTCGCGCGTATACCATGCACGCGCACTTGAACCATATCGGGTCGGATTTTTGTCGAGGTATATTAAAATTTGCCGATGCCAAACCGTTGGGTAGAAATGGTTTAGATTGGTTATTTATTCAGTGCGCCAACTTATACGGCAGTGGAGCAGATAAACTTCCGTTGCATCAACGCGTCGAGTTCGGGAAGTTGAATTTGGAGAACATCAAGAAATCGGCGGAGGATCCGCTCGGTCCGGATGGGTCTTGGTGGCAAGACGCCGACGATCCGTGGCAGTGCTTAGCCACGTGTATGGAAATCACCAAAGCGACAAATTCAAAAGACCCGGCGAAGTTCATGTGTAACTTACCCATTCACCAAGACGGGTCGTGTAACGGTTTACAGCACTACGCGGCGTTGGGTAGAGATTTTGCCGGAGGTCAAGCGGTAAATTTGGTTCCCGCCGATCGAGGCGCAGACGTCTATACAGGTATTGCAAACGTTTTAAGAGGTATTGTTCAAAAAGACATCGAAAATTGCGATTACAAAGATGAACAATCCGTGGAGCGAATGAAGTTGGCAAAACTTCTCATTGACCAAGTCGATCGAAAACTCGTCAAGCAAACGGTTATGACGTCCGTCTACGGCGTTACCTTTGTCGGCGCTCGAATGCAAATTCAAGCGCGCTTAAAAGAACGCGTCGGGTTTGAAAACGAAAGCGTCCGGTACCGCGTCGCGGCGTATGCCGCCAAACGAACTTTAGACGCCTTGAATGACATGTTTCAAAACGCTCGCGAGGTCATGGAATGGCTCACGCATTGTGCCTCGGTCGTGACGAAAGTTAACGCCCCAGTCCAATGGACAACCCCTCTTGGTCTTCCAGTCCTTCAACCGTATCGAAACAAAACGCAAAAATCCGTCCGCACGTTGCTCCAAACGTTCGTCCTCCGCTCGGAAGACGAGAAACAAAAAGTGAACAAATCGAAACAGCGATCGGCGTTCCCACCAAATTACATCCACTCCATCGATTCCACGCACATGATGATGACGGCTTTAGAGTGTTCAAGAGCAAACATCACGTTTGCGGGTGTCCATGACTCGTTTTGGACCCATGCCGGCGACGTCCCAGTTATGTCTCGCATCCTCCGCGAAAAATTTATCGAGCTGCACAAAGCGCCTTTATTGGACAACTTGTATGAAGAGTTGAAATCGACATATCCCGAAGTCGCCGGGGAGTTCTTGCCACCACCAGAATACGGAGATCTAGATATCGAAACCGTCCGAGATTCCACCTATTTCTTTAGTTAACGTAGTGTAGCACATAGTTAGAAGCGTTGTCGTAGCGTATTTTTTAGTTTGCCATAGAGCTTTACAGTGAGAAAAGAGAGAAAATTCCCGATTGGACCTGTCTTTTTTTTCATCGTCGTTCATCATCACCACAAAACACCTTCCTTCATCCGCGATGGACGGAGACGCCTCGGATCCGAAACTCTCCAAAGAAACTGCCACGTATGGGGAGATCAGCTATCTATGGATGAACGTAAAAGTCTTGTCGATTATCGTTGGATGTGAGTGTCTTTTGTGACGTGCTTTTCTCGTTCGCTTTCGATTGCTTGAAACAAAATCGCGCATCAGTTGTGTTCGCGGAGAACATGTGGTACGAGTTTACACTGACAAACACATCTCTAATTTAGATTGCATCATAGGATCGCAACTCTCCGTGGTGAACAAACTCGCCGTTTCGGATTTGAAGCTCCCAAACACGATTTTAATCCTTCAATTCGTCTCCTGTTGCGTGTTGCTCGGTGGTGCACACGTGTTGAAAATAATACAAATATCAAACATCAATCGAGAGACGTTTGCTGGGTTCATACCTTTATCCGTCGCGTTTTTTGGTTTACTTAGCGCAGGGATGTGGGTGATGAAGGAGGCGCCGTTGGAGACGTTCATCGCATTTAAGTCGACGACGCCTATTTGCTTCTCTATTATAGACTACTTGTTCCTAGGAAGAGCGTTACCGAGAGCAAAATCGATTATGAGTATGATTGGTATTACATTAGGTGCTATTTATTACGTCAACGGAGATGTTTTGTCCAACGCGGCGTCTTATGCGTTATGCGTCGTTTTTATCATTTTCGCGTGTTTGGAAGGCACCATCGCGAAAGATACGATAAATCGGTACAAAATGAACAGTTGGTCGAGGACGTTTTTGATGAACTTGATAAGTATTCCCATCGCTACGGGGTTAGCGTTGTTTACAGGAGAGTTATCGCACGCCGGGAAATTTGAGGATGTGCACGGAGACGCGTTAGTGTTTAGTAATCGAGCGGTGTTCGCTTTGAGCTGTTCGTGTGTGTTCGGGGTCGGAATGGGAGTTTTTACCATGCTCATCAGAGACGCGTTGAGCGCGACGTCGGTATCGGTCGTTGCCACGTGTAACAAGTTTTTGAGCGAAATCGTGAACTATTTCATTTGGAGCAATCACGCGTCGTTACATGGTGCTGGAGCTGTGTTTTTCATCATTTTCTGCGGTGCGTTTTACGAACAGTCACCTTTGCGGAAGGGTGAGGTTGGTTTTTCCAAGAAGAGTATGTGTCCATGTTTGCCGAGGTATATGGTGAACAAGATATTTCATGTCAATAGTTTACCAAAGGTCGGTAACGTTAGCGATGGAATCCACGATGGAAACATAGAGTTGTCGAATAAAAACGCGAATTAATAGGGGGAAATTTACTTAGAGTTGTTTTACATACCGTACGTAGTAGGTACCTGGTAAATATAAAAACATATAATCTACAACAATCTATTTTGCACTCCGTTCAAGTGCGCAGCACCTAATATCGCAATAACCGTCTTTTCCGTCCCTTTCTGTTCCTCACATTTTTCCCGAATATTTGCCGATAAAACCTCGTTCCGTTCACCCAACAACGCGACTAACATCAACCGAGATAAAACAACAATCTGAAACACGTCTAATAAAAAAAAGAGCACCGATAATGTCTCGTCCACAACATCCACACTACTCGTACCAACGAATGCCGTCGTCACGTCACCGCTCGCTTCTATCGCTTCGACAAATCTCGGTAAATTCGCTAACCCGAAATAAAACGACAGCAGAGGCACGATTAATTTTGGACTCTTCAATAACCATGCCAACGGGTACCGAAACAAACTCACCGGCAGCGCTAAAAGTAACCGCCTATCTAACAAGAAATCTTCTACCGATAAACTCTGAACGTCCTTCCCGAAACTTTTCATCGGGTACAATTCGCTATCAGAATACTTTACCAAATCCTCCTTGACTCTTTTCCACCCGTCCAAAGACGTCACGTCTTTCAGCGTCTCTTTAAAAATCCGTTTCATGTTCTTTCCGAGTTCGTCTATGGATTGATCCCCTAAAGACACTTTCGATTGGTCTTCGATTAATTCCTGCGCTGCCTGAAACTCGTTATCCAACAATTGCCTTCGAAGCGTTCCCGGTCGTTGAAACTCCACTGTCTTCGCCCATCTCTTTTCGCACGATTCCAGGATTAGGCACCCGAACGTTCCAGATTCTATTTCTTTTTTTGTCATGTTCGAGACGAGTTCTATCGATCGTGGGTTGTAATGCATCGTGCCGATTAAGCACACTCTCGTATTTGTATGTCGCTCTCGAAAGGTGAGAGATTGGAACGATTTCACGCTCGATTTTCTATTTTGAATCGTCGTCACGCTTTCTTCGCGTCCTCCTCCTCCTCCTCCTCCTC
>MDTE01082868.1_pt1 | contig 11483 bp, 11 predicted proteins | sample 811231 | NCBI WGS metagenome assembly MDTE01 (sample SAMN05326651, study PRJNA326480) | marine metagenome | isolation source: seawater | place: Indian Ocean: Red Sea | collected 2010
AAGACATAATTAAAGATTAATTAAATTATATTTTTTCTCTTTAAACAAATTCTATTTATCCCCTTTCTTGTTTTCCTTTTCCGTGTTTTCCTTTTTCGTGTTTTCCTTTTTCGTGTTTTTCTCTTTCTTGTTCGCTTCCTTCTCTTTCTTTTTCTCTGTCCCGCTGTTTTCACAATTCCTCTCTCCCCTTTTTCCGGTTCCGGTTCCGGTTCCGGTTCCGGTTCCGGTTCCGCCCCCCGCATCCCTGTATATCTTAATATATTATCCGGTATCGGTACTTTTACAAATTTAAAACTAGGATCTCTCACTTTCTCTCCCACTTTCGCCCCCGCTTTCGCCCCCGCTGCCGCTCCCGCAGCTGCCGCTCCCGCTTCCGCCCCCGCTTTCTCTCCCGTATCAAATATCCCAAATCCAAAACCAACAGATGCTTGTTTAACTCTAAGGACTTTAATTAAAGGATATTTTTTTAAATTACTTTTAATTACCCCCTGAAGGCCCACATCTGTTGCATATAATTCATCTTGTTCATAATTACCACCAGTTCCTAAAACAAATTGTGATAATTTACCATGCTCAAAAGATAATTCATATTCACCCATATTATGTGTATCAGCACAAATATAAAAAATTTGGAGTTCCGGTCTCTGCACTTTTCTCCACTGTAAGAGATCATTAAAAAATCTTTGTAAATATTCATTACCATCAAGATTACCTTTCTCAGTTTTTTTCGGATTATATTTTAATGCAATAATTGGTTCATGTCCAAATAAATATAATGCTTTTACCGACTCCTCCTCCTTATCGATGGTGTCCTGGAGCGCTGCTTTCTCCGCCTCCCACCCCTCCCACGCCTGCTTCTCTGAAATGTTAAGGTCATCGTTCTCTTTTTGATTTGTATCTAAAACATAAAACATATTGTCAGAATCACTACATTCAGGTATTAATCCCGGCAAGGACATACTTAAATTATCCAATCTCTCAACAGCGTTTTCTTGTCTTGATAATAAAGGTGTTTTATCTACTCCGTCGCCGCGGCGATTCAGAAAGTTCTCACGCAATTTTTTTTCACCTCCATCAAATATATCTATTTTTTTTTCTTTCTTATCTTTTCCACTTTTAGTTTTTTTGCCTTTTATTCCTAATGTATCTATTTCATGATTACCAGCAATTAATACAATAGGCACTTCTATTTCATTTAATTTCTGAAACATCGTATCTATTCTATCTAATTTTACAATATGATGTTTTGCTCCACCCTTTTGTTTAATTTCCATATCTTTTACCTTCATGTTTATGTAAACCTCCTCGGTGTGCCATTTCCATTTCTCCGTTGGTAATTTTTCTTCTTCTTTTTTATCTAAAGGATAATAATTATCGCCTAAAATAAAACCTCTGGTAATGGACTCCGCTTTAATTACCTCAGTTAAATGATTTATAACATGATTCATAGGTTCATTATCATCATCTGGGCGCCCTCTATTCCAACAACCCATAGCAAAAAACACAACCATTATATTATTAATATATAATTTTATCCACCATTTTGTGTATTACTAGATGAACCTGTATTTTGATTTAATCTTGATCTTATAGCAGTTGCTCTATCATTCATTTTATTAACAATTAAAGTTATTAAAGCTTGTTTAGATTCCTCAGTACAAGTATCTGTACTGTCGGTACAACCTGTCGCATTAATTTCTTCTTGGGTAATTCCTTCACCAAGAGCTCTTATTCTAAGTGCTGCGTCATCCAATCCAATTAATGTGTTACCTGGATCATCTGGAGATCTTCTTTCAGTACCAGAACCAAATGCTCTTGAACCAGTTCTTCTTGCTCCAGATCTTCGGGTAGAAGATGTTCCGGAAATAGCATTCGGAGATGTATTTGATCCCGGTGGAGGCATATTCATTCTTGGAACTGAATCATATTGAGCTGAACGACTTTGCAAAGTATTAATATTAGTATTATCAATACTATTATCAATACTATCAGGAGGGACACGAACATTACCTGTATGTAATGGATCTAAAATTGAATCATGAGGGAAAGCTTCTACAGGCTGATAAAAATCATAATCAGGCATAAGTTCATAACTTTCATTGGCTTGAATATTAAAATATCTACCACCACTTGTAATACCAGCATTTCTACCTGGGAAAATACCACCGATAATTTCATCAAATGTAGGACATTGAGGTGGATCTGGACATTGAGGACACGTATGATTACTATCAGGGCATTTAGGACAACTATGCTCGTTATTAGGACAGACACAATCGGGGCATTTACCTTCTTCGGTACACGTTAAATCAGGGCATTTAGGGCATGAAGGGATATCTGGATGTTCAGGGCATTCGGGACATGACATTTCAATATTTGATAATTCATTTTCTAGTTTTTCTGCGCTATCAGTCATAAAATAAATCATGACTCCAATTACAACTAATAAGAATAATGTTACAAATTGTAAAATTTCATTGTATTCTCTTGGATTAAAAGAATAATTAAACATAACTATAATCTAGTAATATAAATTTATTTTATTATAATTTAACAAAATATTCATCCCTTAAATCAATCATTACTTTATCAGATAAAGGTGTTTTAAGATAGTCAATAAAAGATAATCCTTCTAACATCTTCTTAATAAAATGAATTGAAAACATACCACATTGACTATTTTGTTTTTGAAAAGGAATATCATTGTAAAAATATCTTAACTCACGATTACATGTTTTACCTTGAGATTGTAATTTATGAACTAATTCTTTAATTTCATCCGATGGTTTATGACCAAAACTATCAAAATAATAAATACCTGGTTGTCCATTTAAATTTGTACCATTTAAATCAACATACATAGATATCCAATGTTTACCATCTTTAGTACTAGGATCAGTATTAAATACAATACCAATTTTATGTTCCTTATTATTTAAATGTTTCTTAATATCAATCGAACATAAATTACTGACTGAACATTTTTTAAAATCAATCGGGACAGCTCCATAAAAATAAAAATTTTCATCATTCATATGTTGTTCTAAACAATCCTCTATTTCAAATGTTGTTAACCATTCATTATAATCTTTAATCCATTTCTTAGGCATTAGTGGTTTAAAACTATCTTTAAATTCTTTTTTCTTTGGCCCTAATTCTTTCATTAATGTTTTTATTTTCTGCCAACATGCTTCTGAAGAACATTTTGATATTTGTTGTATATTTTCACAAACATCACCATGAATATCTTCTGGAGATTGATTCAAATCAATTTCATATAATTTTTTCTTTTTCTTACACATCTTATTTAATGCTTTAGCTATCTGAATAACAAGATCATCATCCAAACAAGATCCTGAGACATCAGATTCACCAGGCGAACAATGTTTTTCATTGAACATTTTCTTTCTCGCTCCACCTTTTGCTCCACCTATTGCCCCACCTTTTGCCTCAACCATCTTATTTATAATATAAATGATAGAAAATATTTAAAGTAATGAATTTTAATTCAAATAGTGATAATAATTATGGATCCTATTAATTTATGTGATAAGAAAAATCAAATTAATAATCTTTTACAAGATATTTTCTCTGAATACAATCGGATGAATGAAACTAAAATTCAATCAAAATGTGAAAATGATCTTGAATTAAGAAATATGATAGATACAATTCGTGATTTAGAAAAATCAGAAACTGAAAAAATGAAACAAAATGAAATACAAGAAAATGAAATTCGTTCTCTCAAAAAACAAATCCATGAATATGAAGAAATGATAAATTCTTTACAATCAAAACTTGAAATTGCATCTGAAGAAGAACAAGAAAATAATAAGTTTGATATGCTTCGGATACAAGCGAAAGAAATTACAATGAAAGATAGAGAAATTGAACGCTTACATGGATTAATTAAAAATCTTAAAGAAAAAGATAATAAATCATCAGAAAAAATTGATATCGTAATTGAACAAGTTTCACAAAAAGAAGTTGAATCTGTAACTATCGAAGAGAAACCCGTTCAAGAACCTGAGCCAGAGCTAGAACCTGTTCAAGAACCAGAGCCAGAGCCAGAACCTGTTCAAGAGCCTGAACCTGAACCAGAACCTGTTCGAGAATCAGAACCTGAGCCTGTTCAAGAACCTGTTCAAGAACCAGAGCCTGTTCAAGAATCAGATAAAGGTGATCGTTTAACGTTAACATATCGTAACAAAAAGTATTATATTTATGAAAATGAAAATCCTCAATATGTATATGAAAAATTAGACAATGGTGAAGTTGGAACTGTTCTAGGTGAAAGAACAATTAATCCAAAAAATGGGAGATACAGGACAAAATTACATTAATTAATTAACGACTTTTTAATAATTCAATATATTTTTCACTTATTTCTTCTTTTGTAGTTGTATTTTTAAATGTTGCGAAGAATCTTTTTGAATCTGTTAAATATAAATCAACGATAAAGGGATCAATATAATTTTTTTTACATACTGTTGAAGTATTATTTAATTTTTCAGCTGTTTTTTGTAAAGCTCCCTGAATATGTTTTTTCTTTTCATTTTCAGATGATTTTTTATCATTTTTCAAAAGTTCAGTAATAAATCCTAAATTCGCAACCCATGTCCTAAAATTCTTACTTGTAAAATTACCAAACTTTTTTAAATACCGATTTACATCTGTCGATTTTAATGTATACCATTTTTCACCTCTACGATATGAAAAAATAGGTTCATCCTTTTTAAATGTTCTCTTCTTAATTCTTAAATTTTTACTTAATCGTTTACTACGAGATTTACCTGTATTTATGACACCCTTTTTACCTATGAAATTTACAGTAACAACTTCACCTTTTATCTTAATATGCCTCGGTTCAAGTGTAGTTGCTCCAAATGAATTATTTTCATTTCTATATTTTTCACTACCAATTCTTATCCCACAATCAATAACTAACATTAATGCCATTGCGATTTGTTTATGTTTATTATCGCCCTCAGTATATAAATCTCGCTTAATTTGATTGTAAATTTTCTTATATGAATCACCAAATTCAATCATGTGTTTAAATTTTGTATTTTCACGTCTCTTTTTATAACGATCATTATATATATATTGTGGTCTCCCTTTTTCATCATATCCTATCGCTAAAACTTTTTCTAATTGATTTAAATTAATCTTTACATCGTTATAAGCTGGAGGGATATATAAGCCTTCTAGTAATCGTTTCGCAACTGATTTATCGATTGATTTATTCTGTTTGTCAAGATATTCATAATTATATTTTGTATTCCCCTTTGTATCAATTCGTTTTGATTTTATTCTACGAATAATATAATCTTTCATCTATTATTTCTTAGATTTTATTTTGTCTTAAACAATCATTATATCATGTTATCAAAAAAAATATATAATATTATGATATTTTTATAATTTTAATATATATATATATGAAAACTAAGCGTAAGCCAAGGAAAGTTAAGAGGAAGAATAAACCACAAAAGGCACGCGTTAAAAAAGAATTAGCACCAATATATATGGCATTATGTAATCAAGCTGTTCAATGTATGTTTCAAGATGAATCTAAAGTGGTTTTTACAGAGGAATGTGATATTTTATGGACAAGTGGATTCATAGAAAAAGGCGCGAAAAAAGGATTCAGACTTATTCAAAATGATAAATATCGATTAGATCCTGATTGTAATGGAGTCTGCTTATCCAATGCGATTATCATCTATGGAATCATTAATGAAGGTGGTTATCATAAATTAAGCCATCTTCAAAAATTATATTTATTCTTTGTAGATTATCTCAATCGCGCTGGAAATGATAAAGTGAAGCAAGAATTACCATTCGAATATGCTGTCAAAAAAATTGACAAAAAATTAGAAATCGCAAAAGCATATCACAAAAAAAAGGTAGATGAAAAAGCAAAAGCAAAAAGTATTAAAACAGCTCTGAAAAGTATCGATAAAATTAATATTGAACGTGCCGCAATAAAGGATAGATATGATAGTTGGCACAAAGAACTTGAAAAATATAAGGACGACATTGCGAAGAAGGAGGCAGGAAGTAGCAATTCTCCGCCAGCAACAGAGCTCGTTACGGAACAAGACTTCATCGCCTGGATGCAGGGGAATCCAACACCGCCACCTGAAATTCCTCGTGATTTAAGAGTTAATGTATGTGGTGATACAGATTGTGAGTTTATTACAGGGGACTATCCTGGATTCATTAAAGCTGCGCAAGGTGATGTTGATATTTCTAAAGTTATAGGGATATTTTGCGAAAATATGCTCTACGTATTTAAGGGAGTTATTTGGTTATTAATGAAAGAATTTAGTGAGGATAAAATAAAGACATATTCAAATGGAGTAGTCCCTAGACCATCTCCTGATAGTAAAAAAGTTCAACTAAATTTACCTATTCATTCATTAGTTGAGAATACAAATTGTGTAATGATCCCTTCCGCTGAAATATATAGGGATCCGGATACATATGAAGAAGAGGATGGGACATTAGATGAAGATGATAGATGGGTTTATACTAATATGAAACAAAATCGCTCTACAGATGAATATACAATGGATAAAGTCCCTGTTAAGGTTTTAAGAGATGATACGATGTATTTAACTGCTGATTTACATCGCTATACTGACCTTTTTACAATGAATCAATTTATAGAGGGAGAAGGCGTTCAACCTGTTTTAGAATATTTAGAACGGACATTTGAAACGTTAAGTAACGGTTTAAAAGTACCACAATTAAGGGAAGAAATATATAATTCTATCACTGAACACTGGTATGTATCACCATTACAATCCATTGAAGCTAATGTGGAACTCAACTATGATATGATGCCTCCTATTGGAGAGTTAGGAGCCATGAAAAAGCATAAAAAGAAGAATAAAAAAAAGCATAAAAAGAAGCCTAAGAAGAAGAGATCAAAGAAAAAGAACACTAGGAGATAAAATAATAAACAACTCTGTTCCATGATCACCACTTACGTTTCATAATCAAGATATTTATAATTATATTTTCTTTGTATTAATTAATATTGATTTAATATTATATAAAATTATTTCTTAGATTTTTTTCTTCTTTTATTTGTTCGTTTTGTTTTCTTTTGTAAATGTAATTTTTCTATCGGTGTATTCATAGCTTCATGATTTACTAAAACCCAATTGTTAGGTTCTTTTCTATTTTCAAAATTATAACCAAATAATCGCATTAAATCTCTATCAAACCCTTTTCTTCTAAATTTTAATTCATGAGGTCTTTTCTTCCCCCCTTCTTTATCTTTATGAGGATTACCATGAGTTAAATTAGGGAATGCATTTATTTCTAAACATTTTACTGATAAATCTTCCATTACCATATAATCTGAACCCCATATTTGATAAATTTTAGTAAGATCGGCTGGGAATGGTTTATTTATACAATCATTGTATTCATTAAGAATATCAGAAAATAATAAAGACATCTCGCGAATATTCTGAAATAAATTGCGAATCACAGTCTTATAAATCGGTAATTCAGATAATAATCCCATTAAGCGATCATCAACAATATTATATTCGCCTTCTTGATCTGGTTTCCAATGAGAAACATGAACATTTTTTCTCATTTGTTCTTTAGGAACAAAAATTTTATCTTTTGTATTCTTAACCGATAATGGATATACTTTATTTTTTTTCTTATCTTTCCCCTTATTGACATAACAATCCTGATAATCATATTTAACAGGGAAGATTGCTGAATAATATAAACAATCATTGTATAAATATGTTTCACCTGTTCCCATAGTTAATGAATAAACTCGTAAGATAAATTTTCTACCTTTTAATAAACGTGTATTTGTTAAACCTTCTTGTAAAATATATAAATGTTTTAAATCTTCCATGAAACAAGGTCCCTGAATTTGTTTAGGAATTGGTTGGATTGAAAATATGTTTAAATAATCATCATAAGTTGATAAAAGATTAATTCCTTTCCCATGAACACCAAAAACTTGTTTTAAAAACCATACTTTATTATCTTTAAAATCATCTTCAGTTAATCTATATTTTTTCCAATCCATAATTGTATGAGGTGCTAAATGAGTTAATCCTAATTTTTCTAATCGTTTATGCCACGTCCATAAACAATCAACCATTTCTGATAAACCTTTTTTCGGCCAGACTTTTAGTTTTGAATTTATATCAGGTTCTTTATGAATATCCCAATAGGAAAAATCTGAATATTCATCACGTAAAGCTTGTCTCCATCCCTTATTTTCTAACCATTTTATTAAATTTTTATTTCTATTAATGTGAAAACTCATATATATATATATATTTAAAAATAATATATAGTTGTATTTATAAATGTTATCTATTGTAAAGTCTTTATTCTTAGGATTCTTATCTAACCCATTGAATAATACTGAATTTATTAATCATCATAATTCTCTGAATTTATCGTATCAAGTTGGTGAAAATCAATTTATTGAAAGAGAATACAATAATGAATTTTATCCGAGTGAAAATCATATCCTATTCAATAATTCAACGAATGAAATTATAACTAATGATTCTCAACTCATTCCAGATTCAATTGATTGGAGAGACAATCATAAAGTATCTTCAGTAAAAAATCAAGAGAGATGTGGTGGTTGCTGGGCGTTTAGTTCGAGTGGAGCGGTAGAATCGGCATATGCAATAAAAAATAATATTTTGTATAATTTATCTCAGCAAGAATTATTAGATTGTTCTTATTTAAATCATGGATGTAATGGTGGAGCAATGGATTTGGCATTTCAATATATTATAAGGAATGGATTATGTACGAATTTATCATATCCTTATGAAGCTGAACGTGGATTATGTCAAAAAAGAAATTGTGAACCAGTTGTTCAAATAAAAAATTTCAGCGATGTTACACAAAATAATGAAACAGCATTGGCTCAAGCAGTATCAAAACAACCTGTATCTGTTGCGATACAAGCAAATAAAAGATCATTTCAAATGTATCAATCAGGAATTTATAATGATCCAGAATGTGGTACTCAATTAGATCATGGTGTTCTAGTTGTAGGATATGGAACTGATACAGATTTAAATATGAGTTATTGGATCATAAAAAATTCATGGGGACCAGAATGGGGGGAAAATGGATATATAAGAATAGCAAAAGATATAGAAGATGAAAGAGGACAATGTGGAATCGCAATGGATCCAAGTTATCCAATAGTTTAATCATTAAGATCCATTAATACTTCTCGTTTCAATGAATATTTCTTTTCAACTTTTCGTTTACTCTTAATGAAAAGTAATAATTTCTTAGCTTCTTCTTCAGAATTAAAATATTCACGAAAACATTCTGCTAAAAATTTATTTGTTAATCCCTCATAAGAATTATTAATTTGAGGAGTAATACTTGTTTGTAGAGATTGAATATTAAATTTAGGTAGAGATTCTTTTTCCTTATTTTGAATATCTAATTCATGTAGAATTTCATGACTTAGTTTATCTTTGATTTCTCTAATAGTTTTACTTTTTGTATTGTATTCTTTAATTTTATCATCACATTGAACCCATTGAACAATTTTTTGATTCATTTTTGCTTTGAATGTAGTAATAGAATATTATTTTAATCAAATTTTTAAAAATAACAGATTTTCAAATTCAAGCATAAGATTACAAATACAGCTATCACGATGAAGGCGATAATCATAGATGCTCCTATAAAATAAGGATACAATTGTTCTAAGACTTTATCAACAATAGGTTTAATAATATCATTATTGATAGAATTTATATTTTCTTCTTTATTAATTTCTGATTTTATCGATTGTAATAATTTTGATGTGATTACTTCAAATGACATCTATTTAATAATGTTAAATTATCTTTCTTTTTAAACTTATAAATTTGATTAATTGATTTAAAATTTAATCAATCAAAAATATATATATCCTATGGGTATTAAAAGTTTGACTCAACTTATTAAACAAAAATCACCCGATTCTATTCAACATGTAAATCTCTATACTCTTAAAGATAAAAAAGTTGCTATCGATATTAGTATTCTATTGTATAAAAGTTTAATTAATGTAAGATATAATGGAGATTATTTGAGAAATAAAGATGGTAAAATTATAAGTCATATTCAAGGTATTTATACAAAAACGGTTCAATATTTGTCATTAGGTATTATTCCTATTTATATTTTTGATGGGAAACCACCGCCTGAAAAAAAAGAATGTATTCAAGAAAGGAATAAAAAGGCTCAAGAATGCAAAGAAAAAATGGAATTAACTGATAATATTCAGGAAAAACAAAATCTAGAAAAAGGAACTGTTCGTATTAAAAAAGAATATATTGATGATCTAAAACAATTATTTAATCATATGGGTGTATCTTATTTTCATCCTGATGGTGAAGCTGAAGCTTACGCATCTGAATTATGTAGAATAGGATATGTTCATGCTGTAATTACAGAAGATATGGATACATTAGCATATGGTTGTCCTCTATTAATTCGTAATTGTATTGATAAATCGTTAAGAAGACCTGATATTATTACAACATTTAATTTTCAAAAGATGATTGAAGATTTTAAAATGACACATGAAGAATTTATTGATATGTGTATTTTATGTGGTTGTGATTATTGTCCCACAATTCCTAAAGTAGGATCTGTCAGAGCATTTAAAAATATTTTAGATTATAAAACAATTGAAAATTATATAGAATCTGGTAAATCACCTGAAATATCAGAAGAATTTAAATTAAAATATCCAGTAGCGAGAAAATTATTTACTATATTCAAAGATAAAATTGATATTGATAATTTGCCGATATATTGTTCAGAATATAATTCTGAAAATTTATATAACTTTTTAGTTCATGATTGTTCCATGTCAGAAAAAAGAGTTCAAAATTCCTTTAAGAAAATTAACTATAAATAAATTTATTATTCATAAGTATAGATGAAGAATATAACAGGTCTATTATTAATAGGCGGTATAATTTATATCTCATTTCAAATAAAAAAACAAAGTACACGTAATTTAATCCTAATTATCACTGGATTACTCGCCTTTTGTATGTTTACTAAAGAAGGGTTTTATATTCCGAATACCACCGAAAACGGTGCGGAGAAAGGGACAGGACAGGGGGATGGGTGGTCTGCCGACGAAAACGGTTCCGATTGGAAAATTACAGTAATTGAAGGGGAAGAAGAAGGAAATATCTATTATATTTCTGGAACGGATTTTACAGCTTTAAGTGAGAGCACAGAAGGTAAAACAAATTTAAAACCTGAGACTAACCCTCCCACTAATATTACTTGTAAATTATCAAATTCTGAAAATGGGGTTGTAGGTTGGTCCGATAATTTTAATAATCAAGATGTTGTTCTTAATGGTTCAAATATAACAAATATATTAAAATGTACACCCGGTGTGAGTACAGGGGGGGGGGGATGTCCGGCGGGGGCGGCTACTTGTA
>MDTE01090922.1_pt1 | contig 11483 bp, 11 predicted proteins | sample 811231 | NCBI WGS metagenome assembly MDTE01 (sample SAMN05326651, study PRJNA326480) | marine metagenome | isolation source: seawater | place: Indian Ocean: Red Sea | collected 2010
CATGAAATTGCAGGTGGATCAATTCGTATTCATTTACCAGAAGTTCAGCAAAAAGTTTTTTCTCTTTTAGGCTTAAGCCATGCACAAGCTGTTGAAAAATTTGGATTTTTAGTTGAAGCATTAAAATACGGTGCACCACCACACGGTGGTATAGCATTTGGTTTTGATAGGTTAGTTATGTTGTTAGCAGGCACTGAAAATATTAGAGATGTTATTGCATTTCCCAAAACTACCTCAGCCTCTTCATTGATGGATGATAGTCCTAATCATGTTGAAACTATCCAGCTGAAAGAATTAGGATTGCAATTAAAAAAATAATCTTATTTTAATTTTCCAGAAAAAACTAATTCACTGGAATCAAATTTTGATACATTAGAGTTAATGTATTTTCTCATAGCCTCTAATCTATCAGAATCAAATTCAATTACCTTTCTATTTTTAAGATTCACGAACAATGAAATAACTTCATGCTTAGCAATCAGATGTTTTTTTTCTTTATGGAACATTGAAAGTCTATAATGAATTCTTTTTTTATCATGACTGATGTGGGTTAAATGTGTTTCAACAAAATCCCCTAATTTTACTTCCTGGAAATATGCAGTGTGCATTTCAGCCACAAAAGTTGTTTTTTTTTCTTTTTTGGCTGAGAGCTCACCCATGTTGAACATATCAAGCATTATGTCAGCAGCCTTATCAAATATTCTAACATAGGAAGCTACGTTTAAATGCTGATTATAATCGGTAAATTTCTTAACTATTTTCTCTGTTTTTAAAATCAAAGTAAAAAATTCGTATATTATTTAAGTATATTGCATTTTTAAATTAATATTAAATACATTACATAAGAATAAGTAGTTTGTGATCTAATTAATTGTCTAATCAAAAGTAACTTTTCACCTCGATTTTCTATGATAAATAATATTCAATAAAGTTTTAAAGGAAATAAATGAATGATAAAGTATTTATTACCTGTGCGGTGACAGGCTCAGGTGATACAACGAGTAAAAGTCAATATGTACCAATTACACCAAAACAAATCGCAGAATCAGTAATTGAGTCTGCTAAAGCTGGTGCAGCAATTGCCCATATTCATGTTCGTGAGAAAGATGGCAGACCAAGTCGAAAATTAGAATTATATAAAGAGGTCGTAGATAGAATCCGCTCTCATGATATAGATATTATTTTGAATTTAACTACTGGGATGGGAGGAGATTTAGAAATCGGCAATAAAAGAAATCCATTGAAGTTTGGACTTAATACCGATATGATAAATATAATGGAAAGGATTGCCCATATTGAAGAGTTGCTTCCAGAAATTTGCACTCTAGATTGTGGCTCTTTAAATTTTGGTGATAAATCAATGCTGGCAGTAAATACTCCTCATGATATAAGAAAGGCAGCTAAAAGACTAAAACAAATAAATGTTAAACCTGAAATTGAAGCTTTTGATTTAGGTAACATGTGGTTTGGGCAACAATTATACAAAGAGGGACTACTTAAAGATCCTCCAATGTTTCAAATTTGCCTAGGTATACCATGGGGCGCACCACCTACTGTTAAAGCTATGCAAGCAATGATAGAGTTGATGCCAGAAGCCAGCATCTGGTCCGGTTTTGCGATTTCAAAAAACGAAATGCCGTTTGTCGCCCAAACCGTTATCATGGGAGGTAATCCAAGAGTTGGGCTTGAGGATAATTTATATTCATCAAAAGGGAAGTTAGCTACCAATGCACAGTTAGTTGAAAAAGCAGTTGGCATAGTAGAAAACCTTGGTGCATCAATTATGACGCCAGCTCAAACAAGGCATAAGTTGAAATTAAGTCTTTAGAAATGACCTTTTTGCTATAGGAAACATAATACAGTAAATCCCTCTGTTGATCAGGAATTAGATGCTGCAATGATCTTTAGTTTTATAGCGTTTTTGTTAATATTTACAGCCATTGGTATGTTATCTTATTTTAAAAATCAACATACCAATATTGATTACTTATTGGCTGGGCATAACATAAAACCTTGGCTTGTCGCGCTATCAGCAGTGGCTACAGGCAATAGTGGTTATATGTTTGTTGGAATGATAGGATATACATATACAGTTGGGCTTTCTTCAATGTGGTTATTGGTTGGTTGGGTCTTTGGAGACTTTTTAGCATCACTGTTTATACACAAAAAATTGCGGGAAATATCTGAAAAAGAAAAGGCATATAGTTTTGCAGAAGCATTAAGCAAGTGGCATGGAAATAAATATCAAAAATTAAGATTAATAGCTGGACTTATTACCATCATGTTTCTAGGCACCTATGCATCAGCTCAATTAAATGCTGGTAGTAAAGCCCTGCATGTATTGTTTGGCTGGGAGTACTCTGTTGGGGCTATTATTGGTGCAATAATAGTATTACTATACTGTTTTTCTGGAGGTATAAGAGCTTCAATTTGGACTGATGCAGCACAATCTTTCGTAATGTTTTTTTCTATGGGATTGATTGTTTTTGTTGCAATAAATAAGATTGGTGGAGTTGAGAAAATTATTGAGGCACTGATCTCAATCTCGCCAAATTATTTAGAGCTCTTTCCCTCAAATTCAGTTTTTGGAGTCTTTTATGGGCCAATACTTTTTATTGGAAGTTGGGTATTTGCTGGATTTGGCGTAGTAGGGCAGCCACATATTATGGTCCGTTTCATGGTTATGGATCAACCTGCGAACATGAAAAAAGTACGCTATTATTATTATTGCTGGTATATTGTATTTTGTGTTTTAACAGTTGTAGCTGGCTTATTGGCAAGGGTACTTTTGCCTGAAATAGATACTTTTGATGCGGAGCTAGCATTACCAATTTTATCAAGGCAGCTTCTTCCAGAGGCTTTAGTGGGTTTAACCTTGGCAGGATTATTCGCTGCAACAATGTCTACAGCTGATTCACAAATTTTAAGTTGTTCAGCATCAATAACTAAAGATCTCATTCAAGATAGAAAGGTTTCCTATTTTGTCACAAAATTATCAACAGTTTTTATTACAATTATTGCTCTTACGATTTCATTGACTGCTAATGAGAGCGTATTCTCTCTAGTTATAGTATCTTGGTCAGCTCTTGCATGTGCATTTACCCCATTAATTACGGTGTTTTCTTTAGGCGGAAAACCCTCTGAAAAACTCACACTTCTTATGGTGTTTATTGGTCTCCTAGCAATGATTTTGTGGCGCTATTTTGGACTCAATTCTGAAATTTATGAAGCAGCGCCTGGTATATTCGCTGGTTTAGGAACTTATTTGATATTGAGAAAGCTCATATAATTTTTTTATAATAGTTTAAGATTATTGTAATTTAAATTGAGCAATGCAAATAATAAACTGGATTTCATATATTGAGTTAAATTATGTTTTTAATCTATAAATTAAATAAAAATTAAAAAGGTATGGATCTATTAAACAAAGCCTACTACGGAAATACAATTATCGATTGGTTTATTGCTTTTTCATTGATTGCGTTATCGATTATTATCGGGAAAATTATATATTGGTTTACGAGCAACATACTCAAAAGATTAACAAAAAAAACAAAAACTAAGTTAGATGACATAATCATAAATATGGTTGAAGAACCGTTAATTATGGTTGGTGTTTTAGTATGTGTTTGGTACAGTTTAACTACTCTTAATATTTCTTCTGATGTCCAAGATGTGATTAATAATGTTTTTTACATTTTGATTATTTTTAATATTGCATGGCTTATAACCAGGACTATTAGTGCATTAGTTGAACATTATGTAGTACCGATCACTGCAAAATCAGAAACAGACCTAGATGATGTTTTATTACCTGTTATTAGAACGACTTTTAATGTTCTCATATGGGCTCTAGCAATTGTAATTGGACTAAATAATGCTGGATATAACCTTGGTGCAATTTTGGCTGGAATGGGAATTGGCGGCCTTGCGGTTGCTATGGCTTCAAGAGAGACAATTACAAACATTATTGGTGGATGTACTGTTCTGATAACTAGACCTTTTAAAGTAAATGAGCGAATTCGAGTAAGCGGAGTCGATGGTTGGGTTCAAAGCATTAATTTAAATAAAACAATTGTAACTGATTTCTACGGTCGTGCTCATATCATCCCGAATAGAATATTTATTGATAATATTATTGAGAACGTGGATAATGAAAAATTTTATTATGAACTTGAAAGGTTCAGACTTAGACATGATACTAGTTCATTGCAGATTCAGAAAGCAAAGGAAATCCTTAATGAGATAATACTAAAAAACGATTTATTTGGGGATCATAATTGGATAACTTTCGATAAAATTGGTGATTATTCATTCGAAATTGAATTCTGGTACGGAATTAAAAAATGGCATCCCTCAGATAAACCAAAGTATGCAGATTGGTACCAAAAGAAATCAATCGCTAAAAATCAATTACATATTTCAATTGTTAGAAAATTTGAGAAAAATAAAATAAAATTTGCCTTACCTGTAGAAGGGCGAGTGTTCCCATCATCAAAACATGAATCTCTTTTTTCTGATAAATCCAATGATAAAGATGAATAAAAATCTGTTTTTAATTTTTTGTAAAAATTCAAAATACAATCATTCAATAAATTTTAGTTTTATATCTTTATTATAATTGATTTGATCTTAAAATAATTATTAAAGTTACTAACTAGCTTCTTTTTATAGTTCTTCGCAAATACTTTTTTCAATTATTCTAAAAAATTTAACTAAATCTTTATTTTATATTTTTTTCTAGGAGTCGATTAATTAGTTTGACTGCATTTTTTGCACATACTTTTGCAGTCCCAGATAGCTCAAGCCCACTATACCAGTAAGAATGTGACCACACTAAAAGGCCAGAGCGCTCATCATTCATTTTTAGAAATATTCCTATTCTTGCCTGAGTATATTCTACTCTACCGCTTTCTTTAATAGATCCACCATCTGTAGTAGTTGTAGTAGATGTAGTGGCAATAGCATTTTCCTTATTTTTACTAGCTTCAGTAGATTGCGTAATAACTGTTTCAATACTTCCACGATCTTCAATTCTATAAGGTATCAGTATAGTTTCTCTATCAATAAATTCAGTTAGTGTACATGTAAGAATTAGATTATTTTCTGCATTTTCATTTAGATTTATTACTGTACCACCATTTTCTATTTGAGAGACATCATAGCCATGTTTCATGAACATAAACGATAAATTATCTTCCATTATTTGGCCAGAGCCAGATATGTAAGAGTGATCTGTAATTTTTTTTATTTTTATACTATTTATGTCTCTAAAATTGTATTTACTATTTAACGCAGGTGCATTCGAGCAACTATTAAATAAGATTGTTATACTAAAAAAAATATGATATATAAAGATTTTAGTTATCTTTAAGATTTTCAAGATGAATTTTAGCTTCATTAATTAAATCATTATTTTTAGTATTCTTTATGCAATTATTCCATGCAATAATTGCTTTACTATTATTATTTGTCGCCTCGAGTAGCAGGGCTTTTAACTTATATAGTTCAGCATTATTTGGCTCTTTTAATTGTGCTTTATCTAACAGATTTAGTGCTTCTTGAAATAAACCTGCTTCCATTGCAGAAACTACTTTTTCTAATTGTTTGCCAGATTGAGCAAATAATGGACTAGCTAGGAAAAAAAATCCGATAAATATCATTCTAAAAAATTTTAATTTTTCTATTTCATTCATTTACAGACCTTTATATTTTATTCAAATAAGGTTTCTTTTTGATTTAATAGGAATACCGCTCTTTTTTGATAATGAATATTTTCTGGTGAAATATTAGGATCTATGGTTGGTTCTATATTAATTATCGAGATGAGTTGATTCTGAAAAAAATCTTTATTTTCTGCTTTCTGATGATAAAACTCTGACATTTGAACCTTGTTTCCAAAATAATTTGGATGTGAATTGATTGCTTTTTCGAAATAATTTTTCGACTGGCTAATCTCAACGCCAGGTATTCTACTATAGAATATTCCAAAAAATCTATATGGACCACCATAAAGATAATCAGGTTCTAGTGCTATAATTCTATGCATGATGACTTCTAATAATTCTCGGTGGTTTATTCTTTCTATTGCTGGTTTATTATTAAGGTACCATAATTTGTTTTTAGCCCACCAATACATACTAGGAACTAATTCTTTAGGAGCTATTGACAAAGCAGATATTATTTTAAATTCATCATCACCTATTGTTCTATTAAAAGTTGATTTAAAAAGACTATCATTTAAAACTGAGTATTTTGCAACTTCTGCTCCTTTTAAAAACAAACTATCTTTCTTTTTTTTATCATATTCTAGGAACATCCCTTGGAAGAAAAGAGATCGACTGTACATGTTAATTATTTCTTTATCATTTTTTTCTACTTCATTTACTAATCCTAATATATAATTAGCTTTTATTACTGAGCTAGAATCGCTTCTTTGTTCCCATAGTTGTTTTGCCTGCTGAATCAAAAATTCAACATTTTGAGATTGCGCATCTTGAATTTTTAATTTTTGGTTTGAGCAACCCCATGAAATAAAAATTTTTAGGCTAAATAAAAGCCAATAAAAAAGAATAAAGTATTTTCTCATTATTAAGTATTAGTAATAAGCAGTGTGTAAATTCAATGATGTATATTACAATTATAAAATAGTATATGGAAAAAATTATAGAGCTAAAGTCAATTGAACTTTCCGATATCTTAGGTATTGGAGATGGTAATATAAAATTAATTGAATCCTCTGTACCCGTATCTATAACTGCTCGCGGTGATCAATTGAAAATTAAAGGAAACAAGTCAGATATAGATCATGCGACTGCCATATTAGGTGAAATGAGAGGAACGTTATCTAGTAAGGGTGCACTACTATCAGACGATGTAAATAATTTAATAAGATTATATAAGTCTGGCGGTGTTGATTTAAAAAAAGACTTAGATATTAAACATGTTATTTATTTTGGTAGAAAAGGTGCTATAGGTCCCAGAACAAAAGGCCAATCAGTTTATTTAGATAGTGTTATTAATAACGATATTGTTTTTGGAATAGGTCCTGCTGGAACAGGAAAGACCTTTTTATCAATGGCTTTTGCTTTATCTTCATTAGAAAAGAATGAGGTAGATAGAATTATACTTTGTAGACCAGCAGTCGAGGCTGGCGAAAATTTAGGTTTTCTTCCTGGAGATCTTAAGGAGAAGGTTGATCCGTATTTATCTCCTCTTTATGATGCATTAGATGCAATGCTCCCAAAAAATAAATTGAAAAATCTTATAGAATATAAAAAGATAGAAATTGTTCCTTTAGCATATATGCGTGGACGTACTCTTGATAACGCATTTATGATCCTTGATGAGGCACAAAATAGTACTGTCATGCAGATGAAAATGTTTCTTACTCGTTTAGGAATTGGGTCTAAGGCAATTATAAACGGAGACGTTACACAGATAGATTTGGATGGTAATAAAAACTCTGGTTTAATTCAAGCAACAAAAATATTGAAAAATGTTTCGGGGATTGGATTTACATATTTTAATGACTCAGATGTAGTAAGGCATCCATTAGTAAAAAAAATAATTGGAGCATATGATACTTTTGAAAAAAAATAAGGCCTTAAATTAAATTTTGTGAAAAAATATTATGTATAATAAATCCTATATAGTCCAGTCTGTTCGAACTCCCATTGGTTCCTTTGGAAGCCAACTTTCACATTTTTCAGCGCCAGAACTTGGTTCATTAGTAATCAAAGAAATAATTGGAAAGACAGGCTTAGACAAAGATGTCATTGAAGAAGTTATTTTTGGGAATGTTTTATCTGCTGGTATTGGCCAGGCACCTGCTAGACAAATAGCACTTTATTCTGGTTTACCAGATAAAGTTGAATGTCTAACGATAAATAAAATGTGTGGATCGGGTATAAAGGCTGTTATGCTAGCAGATCAGGCAATTAGAACAAACAGTGCTGGGGTAGTTATTGCAGGAGGAACAGAGAGTATGTCTAATGCACCGTATTTGATTCCAAAAAGATTAAGTCGCTTTGGTCATAAGAAGATGATAGATAGCATGATACACGATGGTTTATGGGATGTATATAATGAGATACACATGGGAAATTGTGCAGAGATGCTGGTAGCAAAAAGAAACTATACAAGGGAGAACCAAGATAAATATTCTATCCAGTCTTATAAACGCGCGCAGAAAGCTCAGGAAAAAGGATATTTCTCCAAAGAAATAGTCCCAATAAAAAATGCCGATGGTACTTTTATTAGTTTGGATGAGGAACCTACAAAAGCAAAATATGACAAAATACCTCTTATAAAACCAGCTTTTGATAAAAATGGTACTATCACAGCAGCAAATGCATCAAAGTTAAATGATGGTGCAGCTGCTGTAATGTTAATGTCAAAGGAAGCGGTTCAAAAGCATGGTATAAAACCAATGGCTCGAATTCTTTCTCATTGCTCTTTTGCTCATGACCCAAAATGGTTTACAACTGCACCAGGATATGCAATCACAAAAGTTTTAAAACAATCTGGAATGGATAAAAGCGATATTGATCTTTGGGAAATAAATGAAGCTTTTGCGTCTGTAGCCATGGCTGCAATTGATGATTTTAAGCTAGATATTTCTAAAGTAAATATTAATGGGGGAGCTATTGCTCTCGGCCACCCTATAGGAGCATCCGGAGCAAGAATATTGACCACATTGATCTATGCTTTGGAGAAAGAGAATAAAAATCTAGGGTTGGCAACATTATGTATCGGCGGCGGCGAAGCATCTGCAATGATTATTGAAAAATTATGACAATAAAACAAAACATTGATTGGGATAATCTGGGCTTTAATGCTCATGAGACAAAAAGTATGTATATAGCGAAATTTGATTCTAATGGAAAGTGTCTGGAAAAAGGCTTGGTTCCCTATAGTGATATAAAATTATCCCCAGCGGCTACTGTCTTGAACTACGGGCAAGGAGTTTTTGAGGGGACGAAAGCTTATGAAACATCAAAAAATCGGGTGGTTTTTTTCAGATTAAATGAGAACGCAAAAAGATTTAACAATTCATGCTTGCGTTTATGTATACCTGAGATCCCTGATCAAATGTTTGTAAATGCTGTGAAAGAGACTGTAATAGATAATCTTGAATATGTTCCAAAAAAAGAACAGGGGAGCCTTTACATACGTCCACTGGCATTTGGCAGTGGTCCCGACTTAGGTGTTAAGCCATCAAGTAACTTTACTTTTTTAATTTATGTTACTCCGGTAGGTTCATATTTTCAATCTGGCTTAAAAAGTTTGAATGTGTTTGTTACAGATAAGTACCATCGTGTCGCCACTAAAAGCATTGGTTTTGCAAAAGCAATTGGTAACTATTCTGGTACTTTACTGCCGTTCAAGGAAATAACAGAAAGAGGGTATGATGAAATTGTCTTTTTAAATGCTTCTAATGGAAATATTATAGATGAAGCTAGATCTGCAAATATTTTTGTATTAAAAGATAAAATACTAAGAACGCCTTCTATTGATGGCTCAATTTTACCTGGTATAACTAGGGATTCAGTATTGAAAATTGGAAAAAAATTATTCGACTTAAAAGTCAGTGAAGATGACGTTACGCTAGAAGAATTAATAAATGCCGATGAAGTTTTTTTTACTGGGACTGCTGTAATTGTTGCCCCTGTTGGTAGTATAACTTTTAACAATAAAAAAACTATTTATAAAAAGTCATATTCAGATTCAATGACAATAAAAATAAGGCAAGCATTGATTGATATTCAAAACGAAAATATTCATGATCCTTTCGGTTGGATATCTCCTCTAAATTAAATAAAATGGAAAATATCATTGACAAACACCCGAAGAGAATTGCTAGAGAGTCTGTAATGCAAGCTCTCTATGCTAAGGAATTAAATAACGATAATCCTAAGGATATACTTGAATCATATGCTAAATCATATAAATCGCCTGATGATACTGATTATATGAGGCAATTATTTTTTTGTGTTATTGAAAATAAAGAGTGGGCAGATAAATTAATATGTCAATGTCTAGAGAATTGGGAATATGAACGAGTTGCCGTAGTGGATAAAATTTTATTAAGAATGGGCGTTAGTGAAATTTATCATATGGATGATATTCCACCAAAAGTATCAATTAGTGAGATGGTAGAAATAGCCAAAGTGTTTAGCACAGAAGAAAGCTCAAGCTTTGTCAATGGAATACTTGACACTATTTACAAAAATTTTAGGGAAAAGATCTAGATGTTTTTAAAGAAACTTTTTGGCACGAGTTCGCAGAGATATATAAAAAAGCTAATGCCTCTGGTGGATCAGATTAACGACATGTTTCAGACGCTTGAATCCAAATCTGATCAAGATCTTATCAATAGAACAATGGAGCTAAAAACCAAAGTTTATGAAGCTAGGAATGAAGCAAAAAATAAGTTTGAAGAAGAAGCGAATAAATCAGATCTTGATAAAAGGATTTTAGAAGCTGAACAGAATGAATTAGATAGTATTATGGTTGAAGCTTTTGCAATGGTAAAAGAGACTTGCCGAAGAATGCTTGGGCAATCATGGCGAATTTCGGGCCAGCAAGCAGAGTGGAACATGGTTCCCTATGATGTACAATTACTTGGTGCTATAGTTTTGCACAAGGGAAATGTTTCTGAAATGAAAACTGGTGAAGGGAAAACTCTAGTTGCAACAATGCCGATTTATCTAAATGCACTAACAGGTAGAGGGGTTCATGTAATTACCGTTAATGATTATTTAGCACAGAGGGATGCTGAGTGGATGGGTGAGGTTTACAGGAGGTTGGGATTGACTGTTGGATTCATTTTGAATTCAATGGATAATCATCAGAGGAGAGAAATGTATGGTTGTGATATCACCTATGGCACAAATAACGAATTTGGATTTGACTATTTAAGAGATAACATGTCTTTACATCCAGATGAACTTTGTCAAAGAGGCCATGCTTTTGCTGTTGTTGATGAGGTTGACAGTGTATTAATTGATGAGGCACGAACCCCGTTAATAATATCTGGTGCTGTTGATGCTCCGATTGACGACACATTTATTAAATTGAAACCAGATGTTCAAAGGTTAGTAAAAAAACAAAATAGCCTCGTATCTGATTTAGTTAAGAATGTAAAAGAATTATTAACAACAGATGAAGAATTAGCAGGTTTAAAACTACTTCAAGCAAAACGGGCTCTGCCAAAGCATCCTCAGGTCATGAAAATTTTCCAAGAACCTGGGACTCTTAAACTTGCTCAGAGTATAGAATCAAATTTTATAAGAGACAAAAAATTACATGAAGTAGATGATGATCTTTATTTCTCAATAGATGAAAAATCACATGTAATAGATATAACAGAAAAAGGTAGAAATATTCTTGCGCCTGATAATCCAGAAACTTTTGTCATTCCTGATCTCGGAGAAATGCTATTAATGATTGATGAGAGAACAGATCTAAAAGATAATGAA
>MDTE01120135.1_pt1 | contig 11482 bp, 14 predicted proteins | sample 811231 | NCBI WGS metagenome assembly MDTE01 (sample SAMN05326651, study PRJNA326480) | marine metagenome | isolation source: seawater | place: Indian Ocean: Red Sea | collected 2010
CTATTCTACAAGAAAGTAAATTAATTATTTTCCTCTAAATTTATCAGCTTTAAAAACACCCAGCACGTGCATATCTTCACAGTGGAAGTTTAAATCTTCCAAGGATGATTTAACTTTTTTATCTTGAATATGACCATCTAATTCACATAAGAAAAAATATGATGAAAATGAGTTTTGCTCAGGAAAACTTTGAAGTTTTGTTAAGTTAACTCCATTTATTGCAAAACCAGATAAAGCGGAATACAAAGCGGCTGGTTTACTTTTTAACTTAAATAATATTGATGTTATATAATTTCCTTTTTCAAAATCAGGCTCAAACACATTTTTTCCCATTAATAAAAATCTAGTTACATTTTCTTTGTTATCCTGAATATTAGATTTAATAATTTCTAAGTTATAAATTTGGGCACTTAAGCTGGATGCAATTGCTGCTTTAGTTTTGTCGCTTTTTTCAGACACATACTTTGCAGATCCAGCTGTATCAGCCCTAACATTTTCACTTAAATTGTTTTGCTTTATAAAAATTGATGACTGAGATAAAGCCTGAGCATGTGAATATACATCTTTAATGTCCTTTAACTTTGATCCGGGCACTCCAAGCAAATTATGTTTAATTGAATAAAAGTGTTCAGCATAAACATTTAAACGATATTTAAAAATTAAATATTCAACTCCTATATTGCCAGTAGTTTTATTTGATTCTGGGATTAAAGTTTTTATTTCGTTATCTTTATTTGCGATATTAAAACATTCATCAAAAGTTTTACAAGAAATTGTTTCGCAATTTGGATAAATTTCTTTTGCACAACTTTCGCTATAACTTCCAGCTATACCTTGATAAGCAATTTTCATAATTTTACGATTTATATTCCATTAATTTTTTTATTTCTATATAATCCTTTTCTGTATCAACACCTATGGGTGCAGAATTTGCCAATATAACGTCAATATTAATGTTATTTTCCAAAGCCCTTAGTTGTTCTAATTTAAGATTCATTTCATTTGTAGTTTGTGACAGTTCAGTAAATTTTTTTAAAATAGAAACTTTATAATGATAAATTCCTATGTGGTGATAAATATTTTTTGAATCTGTGTCGTGTTTTTTTCTTGTAAATTTTTTAGCTTTAGATGAATTTTTTGTATTTAATTCATCATATGTTTCGACCTTTACAATATTTTCATCATTTATTTTTTTATTATCATCAATTTTACATGCTAGAGTAGCAATTTCAGATTGATTTTTTTGTGCTATCCTGTTTAAATTTTTAATGTCATCAATATCAATCATTGGTTCATCCCCCTGAATATTCAAAACATAATCAACATTTAAGTTAAGCTTCTTGAATCCCTCATAGATTCTGTCGGTTCCAGTTTTATGATCTTGAATAGTCAAAACACAATTGCCTCCATTATTTTTGACATCTTCAAATATTTCCTTATCGCCTGTACATACGCAAACTTCGCCAATTCTTGATTTTAATGCCTTTTTAACAACATGTGAAATAATTGATAAATTATTAATTTTTAAAAGAGGTTTTCCAGGTAGGCGTGTAGCTGTAAGCCTAGAAGGTATTAGTATTAATGTTTTTGACATTTTTCATTCTGGTTAATTTATGCGTCCAAGGGACGCAAATATTACAATAAAAAAATTTAAGTAATTTACGATTTATCATGTTATATGACGAATTGATTATTATTTAAAATGAATTCTTTTGAAATAAATAAAATATTTGCTGCAATTTTAATTACTGTTTTGGTGGTTGTTGGTATAAATAAAATTTCAAATGTGTTTTTTGATACTGATCAATCTAATGTAGTGGCTTATAAAGTAGAGGCCCCAGAAGACTCTGCTGTTCAAGCTAAAAGCGAAACATCATTAGATTTATCATCTTTCTTAGCACTTGGCGATGTTTCTCGTGGAGAAAAGGTTTTTAAAAAATGTGCAGCTTGCCACAGCATAACACAAGACGGTAAAAATAAAATCGGGCCAAAACTATGGAATGTCATGTTTAGACCAGCTGCATCAATAACAGATTATAAATACTCAAAAGCTTTATCAGCTTATCAAAAAGATTGGGGTTGGGAAGAAATGAATGGTTTTTTAATTAAACCAGCTAAATGGATCAAAGGCAACAAAATGGGTTTTGCAGGAATTAAGTCAGATGAAGATAGAGCTTCTGTAATTTTATATCTTAACCAAAATAGTGACAATCCAAGACCTCTACCTTAATTTATCAAAACAATATAACAATATACTTTTTTGAACATAGACTCTGTTAAGAGCTTGTTGCCATACTTTTGAATGTTTGCTTAAAAAAACATCATTTGATACCTCCATACCTCTGGGCAAGCAGTGAAGAAAAATTGCATCTTTTTTTGCACAACTCATAAGATCAAAATTTACCTTAAAGTTTTTAAAGTCTTTTAATTTTTTAGTTTTATTTACTTTATCATTCATAGATATTACTTTATCTGTAAAAATTACATCGCTTTCTTTTGCAGCCTTTGTGGCTTCATTAAATATTCTTAATTTACCTTTATTTTTTTTTACCCATATTAATAATTTTTTATTTGGCTCATATTTTTTTGGACAGCCAATATTTAATTTAAAAGAAAATTTAATTGAAGCCTCAATTAGACTATTTATAACATTATTATTAGCATCACCAATCCAGCAAATTTGTAGTTTAGAAATTGGTTTTTTCTTAATTTCTTCAATTGTAAAAACGTCTGACAAAACTTGAGTTGGATGCGATGATGGACTTAATCCATTAATTATTGGAATAGTCATATGCTTTTTAAATTCTTCCAATTTTTTGTCACTATCTGTCCTAAGCATAAATGCATTTCCAAAAGTAGATATAATTTTTGCTGTATCTGCCAAACTTTCTCCCCCTCTTCTTAGGTGAAGTTCATCTGCCCTTAAAGTAAGAGCATCACCACTAAGCTGCTTGATTGCAATGTAAAAACTTAATCTAGTTCTTAAACTTGACTTTTCAAACATTTGTATTAACAGCTTGCCCTTTAAAGGTGCGTCTTTATCTAAATCAAGAATATTAAATTTTTTTCTTTTAAGTTTACTTATTTTTGCATCTAGTATTATTTTTTTTAAATCTTTGGTAGAAATATCTCGTATATTAATAAAATTTTTCATTTTGCTCTAAAATTTTTACAAACTTTTCTAATAATTTTTATTGCGAGATCAATTTCAAATTTCTTAACATTTAGAGGTGGTAATATTCTTATTACATTTTCAGAAGCTTTTATTGTAAGTAACTTATTATCCTGTAATTTTTGTATAAATCTTGTTTGCTCTTTATAAAGCTGCAGTCCTATAAGCAATCCGACGCCTCTTACTTCTTTAATTATTTTTGGATATTCATTTTTTAATTTATTCAATTCATAATGAAAGTACTTTGAAATTTTTTGAACATTTTTTAAAAAACCTTTTTTAAAAATTTGATTTAGTACCTCATTTCCTACGCTCATTGCTAGAGGATTGCCGCCGAAAGTAGACCCATGGGTTCCGGGTGTCATGCCAGAAGCAGCTTTTTTGCTCATTAATACTGCTCCAATTGGAAATCCTCCACCAAGTCCTTTGGCAATTGGAACAATATCCGGTTTGACTTTTGCATATTCAAATGCAAAAAATTTTCCTGAACGTCCAATACCACACTGAACTTCATCCAAAATTAATAGAATTTTTTTTTCGTTACAAATTTTTCTTAAATCTCTTAAACACCAGTCCGGGATAACTTTTATGCCGCCCTCACCCATTATTGGCTCTACCATAATTGCTGCTGTTCTATTTGTTATTGATTTTTTTAAAGATTTATGATCTCCAAAAATAAAATGATCAAATCCATTTACTTTAGGTCCAAATCCTTCGGTCATTTTTTTTGAACCACTTGCAAAAATAGCAGCTAAAGTTCTACCATGAAAAGAATTTTTAACACAAAGTATTCTGTTTTTTTTTGGTTTTCCTATTTTATGAAAATATTTTCTAGCAACTTTTATTGCGGCTTCGGTTGCTTCTGTTCCACTATTTTGAAACATAACATAATCAGCAAAAGTTTTTTTTGTTATTTTTTGAGCTAACTTTTCTCCTTCGGGAATTACAAATGAATTTGAAACATGCCAAAGCTTTTTAGATTGTTTTTTAATTGCACTTACTAAATTTGGATTAGCATGTCCAAGTGAATTAACTGCTATTCCTTGAACAAAGTCTAAATATTTTTTTCCATTCGTTGAATAAAGATAACTTCCTTTACCTCTTGTAAATGCTATCTTTTTTCTATTATAGTTTTTAGCTAATGAACTCATTTTTAAGATTTTATTTTATAACCTTTTTTATATAACAAAAATGAAATAAACCAAATCACGAATGATAATGTAGATAGGTAAATTACACCTACGCTAATCGAACCATCTAAATTTTCTATGAATGCATATCTAAACCCATCAATCATATAAAAAAAAGGGTTAAACAAACTTAAAATTTTAAGAAATTCAGGCAGTCTATCTATTGAATAAAAAGTTCCTGATAAAAAACTCATAGGAACAATTATAAAATTAGTTGCACTAGCGAGATGTTCAAATTTATCTGCCCATTGACCCGCTATAAATCCGACTGCTCCCATCAAAAAACCATTTAAAAGTAAATAAGTTAATAAAATTAAATAATTCTTTATTTCTAATTCAATCATTAAAGAAAAAACAAAAAATGAAATTATTGAGATAAGTATGCCCCTAGTAATAGAGGCAAATATTATTGACAAAGTAACTTCTGAAGCTGAGAGTGGAGAACCAATTAGATCAACAATATTCCCCATTACTTTGCCCATCAATAATGATGAGGATGAATGAGAAAAAGACTGCTGAATTACTTGCATAGAAATTAATCCGGGTGCTAAAAATTCTATGAAGGGTACCCCTAAAACATTCACTCTATCTTCTCCTATGGCCAAAGAAATGACTAGTAAAAACAATACTGAAGTTACAACTGGACCGATTAAAGTTTGTCCTGCAACCGTAATAAAACGAAGCACTTCTTTCTTATACAATGAATAAGCTCCAACCCAATTGATTACACCAAACCTTCTTTTGCCAATTTGATATTTATTTTTTAATTCAACCATTGGTTAAACAAATAAACTTTTTTTAAAATTTGTGTGAAAAAAACATAAAAAATCCTTGTTTTTATAAATTATTGTGACTAAGTACATATAGTGATATATAAAACTATCAACACAATATATTGTATAATATGAGCTGGACAGAAGAGAAGGTTAACAAATTAAAGGAACTTTGGGGTAAAGGAAATACAGCTAGCGAAATTGCTAATATAATCGGAGGCATAAGTCGTAATGCGGTAATAGGAAAAGCCCATAGATTAAATCTTTCTGCAAAAATTAAAACACGAAGCCATTATAGTCATAAAAAAAATAAAAATGTTGATCAAAATTTAAATATCCAAAGAAAAAATCGCAGAAATAAATTTAGAACTCTTCTTTTAGATAAAGATTTTGAACCTGCTAAAAATTTATCCCTAGAAGAATTAACAGAAAATACTTGTAAGTATGGCCAAGGACATCCAGATGAGGAAAATTTTTCTTTTTGTGGAAGAAATGTGGTAGAAAAATATAGTTATTGTCCCTTGCATATGCTTATGGTATGGCAAACTCGTGACAGAAAAGAAGAACTGATCACTAAAGAAGATGAAGTGCCACATTTTATTGAAAAGAAAATTAAATCAGCATAAATTATTATTTTTTAAAAAAATTTTTTTTAGTCAAAATCCCAGATTCATATAAGTTTCTTAATTTAATCAGTTCTTTAATTTATATTCAATTTATTATAATTTAAATTTTTTTATTAGAAAATTTTTTACCTTTCTTAGCTTTAACTCCTATCATGATAGCCTTGATTGCGGTGTAAATTACAAAAATTAATATTGCTGTTATAATAATATAGACAAAATTTATGACCATAAAGAACGCCTATTCTGATTTAGAATAATTGCCTCCATCTTTCCACATATAAGAATATTTATCTATCTCTTTTTTAAACATTAACTTTGATTTAATATTTAAATCAAAATTTGTTTTATATTTTCCTGAAGAAATATTGTTATATTTTAGTAGTTTAAGTTGATCTTTTGTTAATAAAGGTTTTGGTAGAAGCTCAAAGAAAGTCGCTGAAAGATTAGCAAAAAATATAGGAAATGGAATTAATATTCTTTTTTTATTTATTGAAACTAACAAATGTTTAATTATCTCTTTAAATGTAATTTCTTCTGGTCCAATACACTCAATAGTTTCTGATACAATTTTTTTAGATATTATTTGAAAAATTATTTCTGTCAGATCTGAACAATGTATGGGCATAAACTTTGTTTCCCCTTTATAATAAAGTGGAAAAATAGGAAGAGCAGAAAGCAAGGTCATAAGTTGATTTGTGAATTGATCGTCTACGCTATAACAAATCGATGGTCTTAAAATTGTTGATTCAGGAAAATTTTTTTTTATACATTTTTCTCCCTCTAACTTACTTTTTGCATACTTGCTTTCCGTAGCATCATCAATTCCTAAGGCAGAAATATGAATAAATTGTTCAATTCTTTTTTCTTTACATATATTTGAAACTATAGAAGGAAAATTTTTATGTATATTTTCAAAAGTATTATTTCTTTTTTCATATAAAATTCCAATTAAATTTATACAAATATCGCAGTTTGAGATTAGCTCATTTAAATTCTCTATATCAAATAAATTGGCTTCAACTATATCAATATAGCCTGGATTGCCCTGTGTTTTTAAAATATAACCTTTTCTATGTAAATTCCTAGTTACCGCAGTAACCTTATAATTTTCCCTTGTAAGCTTTCTAACTAAATTACGTCCAATTTGACCTGTGGCTCCGAAAACTAGAATATTTTTTGGTTTCATATATATATAATAACTCAAAATGACAGACATAAAACTACATAAATTTGACCTCGACAAAATACCAGAGGAAATTATTGAAGCGAAAGTAATAGGTGTTGATACCGAAATGCGCGGTTTAGATGTCCATCGCGACCCATTATGCCTTGTTCAAATATCTTCGGGCAATAACGATTGTCATATTGTTCAATTAAATAGAGATAATTATAATGCTCCAAATTTAATTAAATTACTATCAGATAAAAATAAATCTTTTATTTTTCATTATGCTAGGGCTGATCTAGGACATCTTAAAAAATATTTGAAAATAACAATCAACAATGTTGAATGTACTCGTACCATGTCACGTTTAGCAAGAACTTATAGCGACAAACATGGTCTTAAAGATCTTGTTAAAGAGTTTGTTGGTATTGATTTAAGTAAACAACTTCAGACTTCTGATTTTGGTGGAAAATTAACTGAAAAGCAACTAGCTTATTGTGCCAATGATGTAATTTATCTTCACAAAATTTTTACCGGGCTTGAAAAAATATTGTTAAGAGAAAATAGAATTAAACTTTATAAAGATACAATTAATTTTATTAATACTAGGGTAGATCTTGATTTAGCCTCATTTAAAGAGGATATTTTTGCACATTCATGAATAAAATAAATTTTCAAAAAATAGCCAAAAAAGTAATTGATGAAGAAACTATTGCAGTTAAAAAATTAAAAAGATCAATTAATTATTCATTTGATAAAGCTGTTCATAAAATTTTAAATAGAAAAAGTGGTAAGATTATATTTTCTGGAACAGGAAAAAGTGGTGCTGCTGGCGCAATACTTAGTAGTACTTTTTCTTCCGTAGGAATACCAAGTTTCTTTATAGATGCAAATGATGCTGGACATGGTTCTTTGGGAGGTATTGAAAAAAATGATATATTAATTTTAATTAGCTACAGTGGAGAAACTCCAGAGCTAAAAACTATTATTAATTATTCCAGAAGAAAAAGAATTGCACTTATTGGAATAGTCTCTAAAAAAAATTCAACATTATATAAATCATCAGATATAAAATTATTAATTCCTGAAGTAAAAGAAGCAGATCCAAATTCGATAGTGCCAACTTCTAGTACTTTAATAACATTAAGTATTGGACATTGTCTAGCAATTGCAACAATGAAATATAAGAAATTTGACAAAATAAATTTTAAAGCATTACATCCAATGGGAAGTCTTGGGAAGCAGCTACAAACTGTTGAGGAACTTATGATAAAAGGAAAAGCTGTCCCATTTGTCAATGAAAATAAAAAAATGAAACAAGCTCTAAAAATAATAAATAATAAAAAACTAGGTGTTGTTGTAGTTAAAAATAACAAAGGATTAACAACAGGAATAATTACAGATGGTGATATTAAAAGAGCAAGCCAAAAATACAGTGATCTTCAATCTCAAAAAGTAAAAAATATTATGAAAAAGAATCCTTTAAGTGTTGATAAGGATACTTTGGTTTCAAAAGCGTTATCAATAATGACAGATAAGAAAAAAATAACTTCCTTGTGCGTGAACAGTAAACCTAAAAAGACTATTGGTATAATCCATATACACAATATATTGCAGGCTAATATAACTTAATGATTAAAAGTGATAAATTAATTTATTCATTTTTAATTCTATCACTAATTGCAATAATTTATATTTTTTATCAAAGTCTTAGTGAAGATAAAGTTGAACTTAAAATATATGATGAAAAAGAATCATCTGCTAAAAAAATTGAACGAAAAAATTTATCAGAAAAAGAAAATATTATTGAAAATATAGAGTATTATTCTATAGATAATTACGGTAATAAATTTGAAGTAAATGCAAAAGAAGGCATAACTAACAAAAAAAATATTAATGAAGTTTTATTAAAAAATGTAGAGGCAAAAATTATTTTGTCTAATTTGCAAGTGATAAATATTACTTCAAATAGTGCAAACTATAATAAAGAAAATTTAATGACTAATTTTAGAGAAAAAGTAAATATTAAATATTTAAATCACGAAATAACAAGTGAAGAACTAAATTTGTATTTTAAATCAAAGGTTGCAACAGTAAGCAACAATGTAATTTATAAGGGTTTAAATACCAATATGCAAACCGACAATATTAAAATAGACTTCAATAATAAAAGTTCAAAAATATTTATGAATAGCAAAGATAAAAAAATTAAAATAAATACTGGTAATTAATGTCTACAATAAAAAAATTTAGAATTAAATCATTTAAGAAAAAAGATCCAATGATATCTTTTAAAAAAATTAAAATGTTATTTGGAAAAAGAATTGTTTTAGATGAAATAAATTTTGACATTAATAAAGGCGAAATTTTTGGAATGCTAGGTCCAAATGGTGTTGGAAAATCAACTATATTGAACTTAATCACGGGAATATTAAAGCCACAGAGTGGCTCAATCCTAATAGATGGATTAAATGTAACTAACCTTCCAATTAACTTAAGAACAAGAAAATTTGGAGTTGGTTATTGTCCCCAGTACTCAGGATATTTTCATGATTTAACAGTAGAAGAAAACTTATTTGCTGTTGGAGAGATTTTAATTAAAGATAAAAAAGATAGAAAATCAAAAATAGATGAGTCTATAGGATATTTTGAATTAGAATCAGTTTTAAAATTAAAAGCTTCAAATTTGTCAGGAGGTTTAAAAAAAAGACTAGCCATTGCACTTTCTCTATTGGGAGATCCTCGAATTTTATTGTTGGATGAGCCTTTTGCTGCTCTAGATATTATGAGTATTTCTAATCTGCAGCAAATTATAGTAAAACTTCAAACAACAACCAACATAACAATAATTATTGTAGATCATCAAGCAAGAGACCTATTATCCTGTGTGGATGTTGCCATAGTGCTATCAAATGCAAAAATTATTAGTAAAGGAACACCTACTGAAATAACAAATGATCAAATTGCAAAATCTCATTACTTTGGAGAAAAATTTAAAATAAATTAAATAAATGACCAGGGTAGTTTCGATTTGTAAAAAAATAAACAACTATAATACCAACATTATTATAGATGGAGATAAATCAATTTCAATTCGTACATTAATGCTTGCAAGCTGGGGAATTGGAAAATCAAAAATAACAAATTTGCCCAATTCAGAAGACGTAAATAGCACTATTAATTGCTTAAAAAAATTAGGAGTTCAAATTATCAAAAAAAAAAATTGTTGCGAAATTTTTGGTAATGGAATTAATAGTTTTGTTTATAAAAAAGGAATAATTTTAAACGCTGGAAATTCAGGAACATGTGCTAGATTAATTTTAGGTTTGTTAATAGCTACAAATCAAAGAATAAAACTGACTGGAGATAAAAGTTTATCAAAAAGAGATTTCTTTAGAGTGATTGATCCATTAAAAAAATTTGGAGCTGTTTTTTTACCATTAAATAAAAAAAATTTACCTATTTCAATTCTAGGATCGGATCTCATAAGACCAATAAAATATCAAGAAAATATTGGGTCTGCTCAATGCAAAAGTTCTGTGATGCTTGCAGCTTTAAATGCTCCGGGAACTACAACAATTAAATCAAAAAAATCAAGGAATCATACTGAGTTACTTTATAAATATTTAAATATACCTATTAAAATAAAAAAAAAAAAATCTTTCGATATAATTAAAATTGAGGGAAGAAATAATTTTAAATCATTTAATTATAATATTCCGGGTGACTTTAGCTCTTCGGCATTTTTTATTGTGTTAACACTTCTTTCAAAAAACTCAAAACTAATAATTAGAAATGTAAATATAAATCCGTCTAGAATTGGTTGTGTAAAAATCTTAAATATGATGGGTGCAAATATTTTGTTAAAGAACAAAAAAAAATATAAGGGTGAATTAATTGGTGACATTTTTGTAAGAAGCAAAAAAATATTAAAAAATATAAATTGTCCCGCTAAGCTAAATTCTAATGCAATAGATGAATTTTTAATAATTTTTTTGGCATGTATAAAAACAAAAGGAGCATCTGTTTTTAAAAATCTTTCTGAATTAAATAAAAAAGAGAGTCCAAGATTATTAATTGCTTCGAGCATATTAAATAAAATAGGTGTAAAAACCAAATTAAATTCAAATTCTATAAAAATATACGGTAACCCTAATTTAAATATCTCAAAAAAAATAATTATAAAAAATTTTATGAAAGACCACAGGGTTTTTATGATGAGTGTTATTGCTGCATTGTCTTTTGGAGGCCAGTGGAAAATTCACGATAGCGAATCTACTAAAACATCTTTTCCAAATTTTTTAAAATTAATTAAATCATTGGGTGCTAAAATAAATTGAAAAAAAAAAAATTTATAACAGTTGCAATAGATAGCGAAGCTTCTGCTGGAGGAGGTACGCAAGCAAAGCTGATTTCTAAACATTTTAATCTTTTTTATCTAGATACCGGAAAAATTTATAGATATCTTGCTTTATTAAAAAAAAAAAATCGAGATAAATTTAATAAAAAATTGATAAAAAATAAAATAAAAAATCTAAAAATGTCACATTTACAAA
>MDTE01007333.1_pt1 | contig 11481 bp, 7 predicted proteins | sample 811231 | NCBI WGS metagenome assembly MDTE01 (sample SAMN05326651, study PRJNA326480) | marine metagenome | isolation source: seawater | place: Indian Ocean: Red Sea | collected 2010
GCCATGCTATAACCCCCTTCTAGCAATAAGAACATCGCCAAAAGATACTTCATCTTTTTCGCCAAAGTCTTTTTGTAATTGCTCCAAAAATTGTACTCCACGCTCTCTCTCCTCTTTTTTGTTATTTGCGCCTTGAGATCTTCCCAGACCTCTGACTGTTCTAGCGTTTATAACAAATTCTCCATCAGAAAGCAAGGCTGGAATGTCATCAGAAGTCTCTGACCCTGGACCTTCTACCCTTCCTCCATCGTGAAATTCATCCCACAATTTAAATTCCCATTCATCGGTAATTGAGTTATATTCCCAATAACCATGATCATCATAAGATGGAAGCTCATCATGTTCAGTATACCCTGGTTGGTTAGCAGGTCTTGTAAACCCTTGTCCAGTGTCTCCACCGCCCCATCCTTGTCCATCGTCTCCACCACTGCTATCTGGCTCATCACCATTAGCCTTTATCTGTTCTTCCGCTGTCAGTTTATCCCACCCTGCGGCTATCCATTCATCTATCTTATTTCCATATCTTAAAAACGCTCCAGCACCAAGTTCTTTCCAAAAATTAAACCAACCCTTGTCTTTAGCAGTTTGGGCATCCATTTGTTTAAGCTGTTTATCCATTTCAAGCTTTTCGGTTCCCATTCTTTCTCTTGATTCCCTATCCATTTGATCCGTAAGAGCTTGTCCGTATTGTTCTTGGGCTAAACGCTGTTCTTTTAATCTTGTTAAAGCAGCGTCTCTAGCTAATTCGGCATCGGCAGCTCCTTTAGCTCTATCATATTGACGTAGCCCTGCTGCTGTAGGTTGTCCCCTACCCATAGCCATAACTGCCATACGTTCTTTAAGACCTTCTTCTCTTTCTTTGCGCATAGCTTCTTCGGTAAGAGATGGAGCTTCTCCCCTAGCTCTTTTTTCCATCATCTCCATAAAGCGTTCCCATCTTTCGTTAGATGAGCCTCCGGTTGTTGGTCCCATGTCATCATCTCCTTCATCTTCTGATGGTAAATCGGTAACTGTTTCTTCTTCTTGGTCTTTGTCTTTTTCTTTAAAACCTCCTCCACCACCGGAAGGAAGGTCTTGATTAAGATCACCAAATTTGTTATTGGTAAAAGATTGACCTAGTGAATCATCACTAAAAGACGGACCTGCATCATCGAGTTGTTCACCAGAAGTACCTGTATATGTAAAATTTATACCAGAGTTTTGATACCCTTGTTCTATATTATCTACATGCCCTTGTCCATACATATTTAAAGCTTCAGGTCTGCTTAAAGGGAGACCATCTTCGTCATATCCGTAAATAGCGGTATAAGCTCCTTCTCCATTTAAAGCATTTGGATCATAAACAAATCCTTGACTTAAAGCATGGTTTTCAAATAATTGTTGCTGAAACTCATCGGATTGAACAAAATTATCAATATATTGTTGTCCTTCAGGACTTGCTTCATAATCTGCTAGACTATCGTTAACTTGTATAGCCTGTTGAGGAGTTAATCCCATTTTTTGGGCTTGCTCATGAAACTTTTTTTGAGCTTCTTTATTTAATTTAGCATATATTTTACTAGTAACCATTCCTGCTGCCATACCAACAAGAGGATTAGCACCAGCAGCTAATGCCACTCCACCGACAGCTCCTCCAACTATATCTCTCATTTGAGCATTAAGCATTCCTCTAGCCATTTTCATTAAAACGCCTTTGCCCACATTTAAACCTTTATCGCCTAAATGCTCTGCCCATGCATTAACTCTAGCATTCATAAAAGCAGGATCATTTTTTAAAGCCTTATCAATCATATCGTTTTGAAGCGCAATATAATTTTTATATCCTTCTGGATCAGCAGTCGGATCTGGTGGAGCTATTCCTTTTTCGTCATATCCAAATTTAAGATCAAAATAATCTTTTCGTTCAGCAGGGTCCATATCAAAAAGAACGGAAGCGGATAGAGTAAGCGACCCACCTTGTCCCATTAATTCTTTTTTATCTTCCCAAGAAAGCGTGTCTAATCCGTCACCAGTTTCTCCCATAAACTCTATATTTTCTTCTGTTAAATACGGAACTACACTTGTATTAGTAAGATTAGAAAAATCAAGTGCATCTTCAAGTGTTCCAGTACTCATTTGCTGGTATATTTCTAATCTATCCCCTAATGGTTTTTGAGAAATATTCTCATAATCGGTTTGACCTAAAGGAACTCCAGCTTGGACTTTATCTAAAGTAGAAGCCAAATCACTTGTAGGTGTGTGGGTTACATCTGTAATATCTCCAGTTTGACCTTGCCCACTCTGCACAGTATCTTCAGGATCTCCTGTAATATATCCTTCTTCTCTAAGAGTATTTAATTCATTTACAGTTAAGTCACCTCTTTGATCTGGATCGTCAAACATTATTTGTAAATCCATTACATAGTTTTCGTAATCATCTTGACCGTCTTGATCTACATCAAACTGTCCATCCATTGAATCTAAAAATGAATCTGTTGCTGCATCGTCTATATCTTCTCCAGTTAAAGTCTGACTATCTATTTGATCACCTGTTTGACCAGATATATCTATTTGATCCGGTTTTGTTGGATCTATTACAGAATCATCATCAAAATCAGAATCAAAACTAAAATCTTCATCAAAAGTATCTGTTTGATTTTCTACAAAACTTCCATCATCTAAGTCTTGTGTGTTTTCCATAGCCTGATCTAAAGAATCTTGAAAATCTGCATCGTCTTGATCATAAAAATCCTGCTGAGTAGTATCTTCAGAAAACTCTCCAAAAAAAGAACCATCATCTTGCAATTCGCTAGTTTGGTCTTGTGGGCTAGATCCGGTTGTAGTATCTTCTGGATCTGTTGTAGTTCCTCCCATATTTTCAGCTTCATCTTGAGGATCTCCACCAGTCTCGTCAACATCAAACGCATCTTCAACACCTGCACCATCGCCTCCACCTACAATTTCCCCTGGAAGGTCAACAGACGGTGTTACTGATGGGGGTGATGGAGCTGGAGCTGGAGTTGGAGCTGGGTCATCATCTGGTTCGTAATATTTTCCACCTTGGGCATAGTCTGATCCATAATTGTAAGCTCCAGTATCGTCATAATAACCTTGAGTATTACTAGAACTTGAAGAACGACAACCACCGCCGCCACCGCCACCACCGCCGCCGCCGTTGTGGACTAGTAGACCATTAGCAAAATAAGTATGATTAGCATCCTCATCCCCATCCATATGAAAATCATATAGTACTAAATTGGGATTATTGGTTTCTCCTTCTATTTTTTCTAATTTAACCTTATCTCCATTAATAAGAGTTAAAACTGCTCCTTTTTCTAGTCTAGTACACTCAACACCGTAATCTAGCTTAGAAAATCCAGGCATAAGAGATTTCCATTCTCCATCGGCATGAATAGGATGATCACCTGTTATAAAATATGAACCTCTACCATAAGAATAGAGGGATCTATACCCTAACTCAGGATTAGTTATAATTTGGACTTTTCCTGTTCCTGCTTGAGTTATAAGTTCGTCACCTACACGAACATCTTTAGCTGCTTTAGTTGTTCCATCTGCCATAGAAATTCTAGTATCAGGGTGAACACAACACCCAGATCTTGTTCCAGAAGTTATATAATTACCTTCAGAATCTCTATTATGCATTCCTAAACCATTTTTTTGTGGTTTTAAAGCAACTCTATAAATCTTTTTACCTAGTAATTTCATTTCGGCATTTCCTTATATAAATAAACAACTGATCCACTTAAATGACTAATTTTCCAACCCGATCTAAAATGTAAATATAATCTTTTTTCGGGATCTTTCATAGATTGAGTACAAACTGAAGTAGCTATAAGTTTACATCCTAACTCAACCGCTCTTTCATATACTATTACCCAATATACTTTTATTGCATCACCTTGCAATCCTTTTCGCTTGTCTTTTTTAAGATAAACATGATCTATAAATATCCTAGATTTTCCTTCTGGAACATAGGTATATTGTATAAAACCGTTTTCATCTTCATATATCTCAGTATTAGGATTTAACTCTTTTTGATAATCACTCCACATTTTCATTAGGTTACTCCATCTGTTCCTTTTACTCTACTTTGTCTAATACGATAGTCTCCACCTTTTAATCCTACAAGAAAACTTAGATTAGAAAAAGAAGCTGCTTCTCCTACTTGATCTTCATATTGATAAGTTTCAATAGATATTTTTATAGCTTCACATTTTTGTTTTTTAAAATTAATTCTAAATTGATATTGCATAGCATTACTACTACCAAAACCTTGTGCTCTAGCTCTTGCATTACTATTCGGATAATTTGTCCCAATATCTATTGATCCAAAAGTATAATTATAATGCGCACCAGTAGCCCCCTGCTGGGAAAATTTTAATGTTGGATCTCCAAAAGATGCATCATAAATTCCTGATTCAGTTCCCAATGGACTGTTCATTGGCGTATTAGGTAAATATTGTGTTCTTGGTGTTCCATAAGTTAAAGTAGAAAATAAATCACTAGCTTTTAAATTTGTCGGTACTATTGAAGTTCCATCAGACTGTTCTTGTTTTAATTCTTGAGGATCTCCACTCCACTGTAAAGAACCTACTTTTTGATCATTTTTTTCAGGTTGAGTAGAGTCAGTCATTTGAATTAAATATTCATCTTCCCAAGTATCATCATAATCATAAGCTACTTTTATTTTAACCATATGATTAGATTTGTAATGACCTAACATAAGCATTCTATATACACGTTGAAATCCTTGTACTTTACCAAAGCTCATCCAACCAGTTTCCATAACTACAGGTATAGGAGTTCCTGCATCTTCATATACTCCTTCTATTTCTTTTAAAACAGTGTTAGCATCAGATACATAATAAAACTCATCGTTTATAACTGTTTGAGACATACCACTATTATTAGAAAAAGTATACCAAACATCTCTTTCGTAATTATATACTAACGTATCATTTTTATATGTTATAAACCTAACTTCACCAACTTTTGCATACAAAGTTGCATCAGTTATATCTAAATGATTAAACTCTTGAACAGGAGCACCTATATATTCTAAAGTAAGATTTGCCCTATTTATTAAATAAATACCTCTATTGGATTTAAACATTATACCAATAGGAGTTAAAACGCAAGAATTTTTATTAATACATCCTATATCAGCAGAAAGGATAGGTAGTTCAATATCAGTAACTTGACCAGACTTAGTTCTAAGATAGGAAGTAAAGTTATTCTGACCACCTGCAACAAAATAAACAGAAGTTTGTTTAAAAATAAAAAACTTATCGTCCATTCCTTTCAAAGCAGTAATTGGACCACCAATAGTAGGAGTTTCTAATAATAAAGTATCGTTAAAATCTAAAGCAGTATTATATCCTACTTCTTTAGTATATTGTATAGCATATGGGTTTTCTAATCCTGCCATAAATACTATATTTTTATACGTTTCCATAATAGAACATGAAGGGGGAGGAGTATTTTCAAGAGTACCTCCTGTAGTATATAATAATTCATTATTAGTTAAATCATCGTCTGTTATAGTATCTCTAAATGCTATAAATATTTTTTTTGGATCATTAACAAGATATGGGTTATTTAATGCAGAATTTTGCCCTGATACTTTATAAAAAACCGTTCCATTATTAGTAGTTCTATAAACTTCTATATTACAATAATCGGATTCATTTGTTACAGTATTCATAGGAACTAGTAAATTTATTCCTTCATATCCTGTATTAGTACTAGTATTAGTAATAGTAACTTGTAATTGTTTAGATAAACTTGATTTGTAGACTCTACCATAAGCATCTCTTTTAGAAAACACTGCTACATAATTATATATGTTACCTTTAGCAAAAGTAGGAGAAGCGGTAGAAACTTCTGTCATTGCAGTAGCCCCTCCTAAATATAAATACAATCTTTGAGGAGCACCTATAAATCCAGCTTCCTCAAAAGTTCCTGATTGATACTTTTGTACCATACCCCCAGGAATAAAAAGACTATCGGCTATCTCTTTAGATTGGTTAGGAATACCTGGATCATAATTTATTTTACACATTGTAGCAGATTCAGTATTGTAAAAAGCAGTATATGCAGCGGCTTCAGAAGATACATCTTCAGTAGTAACTCTACTTTGAACAGTATAAGGAAAAATTACAGAAGAAGATCCGTTTCTATTATAATAATCAACTTTTGATAAACTTGGAACCCCACCTGTCCCTGTTTCTAAATCTCCTCCTCCAATACCATATGCCAAAATACCAGACCATTTTGAATAAATATCAATACCTGTATCAGCATTGGTTAAACCAGCTGGATTAAAATTGTTATATGGTCCTGCTAAACTAAGAAAATAAAAAGAAGAACTTAATTCAGATTCATATGAAAAAGGTTGAACCCATTGACCTGTTTTATTATTCCAAGGAACAGTTCTTTCGTCCCAATGCCGTTGTTCATCTTGTCCCCATTTAACTTGAAAAGCTCTACCAGCTATTCCCACACCTAATCTATAATCCTCTATTACAACTTCAGCTAAAGGAGTAGAGTAGCTAGTATTATCTGGTATAAACTCCCAACATGTTACATAATCTGTTATCCAAGGTTCCAAACTTGAAAAAGTAATAGTACTCCAATCTCCCGACCTTACATCATCGGTTGTTCCAGAATCAAAATTATTAGTAGTTAAGTAAGCGGCTGCCCTAGTACCACTGGTATTATCGTAAATAGGTATGTGGTCTACCGTAGCTAATGTGGGATCTCCAGATCTTCTATATTGAGTAAAAATATCAAAATATATATTTGTAGCATTAGTAGTAGAAGAGTCTATAGTAGACGGATAAGTATAAAGATTATCATTTGCTACTAAACTAACAAATCTAGCTCCGTTAATGCCAGCGGTTAAGGTTTTGGTCCACTGCCAGTTAGTAGTATAGTGTTGGTTTATAGCTGTTACTGTAATTAAATTATCTGCTACTGATACTAAACATAAATCATCATCTAATGCAGCATTATTATTGTTACTAGGAGCTGAGCCTTTTACCCTATATAAACCCAAAGCCGTAGAAGTGTGCGTCCAAGTCATGGAATCATGCCAAGCAAGATAAGGTTGATCACCATATTTACGAGCTAGTGTATTAGCCGTACCAGAAGTTTTTGTCATTGCTATAACAACACCTTCAGTATCTTCTTCTATATCATATACGTTATAAGTATTATTTAAAGCTCCTCCGTAAACAGGAAGCCATCCACCGTCTTCCCCTCCAGTATCTGCGGTCATAGCCTCATTAATAATTGTCCTATAATCGTAAGGATCGCATACTTTATAAAATAAGTTTCCACTACTGTCTGTTACAAAAATATAGACTTTATTTCGATGCACTAAAAGTCTGCCATTTGCACTTTGGGCATTAGTAAGACTAAAAGCTCCATATGTACTTCCCCCATCAGAAGAATTAGGATAAGCAGTTCCAGTCATATTTAATCTTAAAGGCATGTTAGTTAATATAGGAGCAGGAGAAGGATTAGATATATCATATAAATTTACATACGTAAGAAGCGAACCTGATATAGTTTTAGTATGCAAAGAAATGACAAGATCTCCGAACACAACAGATTGAGAATTAACTTGTAAATAGTCATCATTAGTCATAGGAAAAGTTGTATAATTATAAGGAGTATATGCCCCATACTCATAAGTTTTTTTATCAGCTTTTCTATAAGAACCCACTTGCTGTTTAGTAATAATAACAGGATCATCTCCTGAGCCTCTCACAGCTAAAGGATCAATTAAATTAGATAATAATTCATTATCAACAGAAGCGGTAGAAATAGTAGTAAATTCTTTAGTTAAAACTCCAAATCCATTTCTTTTTGCAATACTTCCTATTTTAGTAAATTTAGCATTTTTAAGAACAGTTAATTGACCAACCTGTTCTTGATTAGGATCTACTTTTGTATTTATTCCTTTTAGTAACGGTATTGAAACCGTATCTTTTTGTATAGCCATTATAGTTCCCTAAGAAAGAAAATAAGCATAAAAAGTATCATATCCACCAGTAAAAACTCCTTCTTCAACACTCCCAGCAGCATTTGTAGCCCATTCCCATGGACCCTTAACTATTAAAACAGATCCTCTATTGGTATTTATTGTTAAAATATCTCCTGTAGCTCCTGCTGCACTAGTCCAAGTAGTTGTTTTTTGAACCCCTCCTTCGTACCATCTTGTATATACAGGACTATCTTCAAGAGTAGATCTGGTATTCATTCCAGTTACTTTTACATTTTTAGTATTTGCTACTCCATCAAAATCTACAACCCATAATAGTTTTCCAGTTCTTAAAGCACATTTATCATTATTCCAACGACTGGCAGCATCTTCTTTTTCAAACCACCGAAGATATTCGACGGGAGAATAAAAAATATCAGTAGCTGAGCCGTCTGCGTTCATATGAAAAGAATAAGGTCTAGGTATATCTAAACTAGGATCTGGTTGTTGATTACCACTTCCTAAAAACAAATGAAACTCCGTAGCTGAGACATCGTATTGTGGTACAAATACTCCATATGGTTGAGTATTAAAGCCACTAGCAAAAAAAGTACCAGTACTAGCAGATTGTCCACCAACAGCCTCCATTCCACCAGTTCCATCATCAAGTATACCTTGAAAAGGACGCAATGTCATCCACATATCCCCTCTTGTATAATTTCCAATACCAACTGGTACATGCGTAGGAGATGTTACCCAATTTTGAAAATTAGCTTCTTGTGCTACCCCTGCTGAAGGAAGTTCCGTTGAATTTCCACTTGAAGGCACCATACTTAAAAGCCAATTTGAGCCTAAAACTGATCCTGAAGGAACATTGTTAACTAATTCACATGCTTCTTTATAAGCAGATCCACAATTCCACATTAAAGATATACTAGGAGAATAAACACCAGTAGTTATATAGCTCGTACCTCCTCCAACAAAATCATTTGGGTATCCTGCAATATTTACATCATCGGTCCTCATTCTAGAAAATAAAGAATATCTTTTATCATAGGGATCTGCCATGCCAGCAGGGTACTGTAATTCATCGGCAGACCAATCCTCTGAATAAAATGTTGTTCGTGATTCATCAACTGGATTAATATATCTATCTAGACTAGCATATGGAATATTTTGTATAGCATACCCAGCACTTCTTGTTTGAATATCATCAAAAGCTTGATTAGCCATATTTAAAGTGCCAGCAGTTAAAGAGGTAATACCGATTTTTTTACCTGAATTGCTCCAATTGTTATTAGCACTAGCTGCATGATAATGATCATCTATCTTAGAAAAACATTTATTCCACAAAACAGCCCAAAAAATAGGAGGGGTTCCTCTCTGATTAAATGTGGCAGAGCGCATTGTATCAGGTCTTTTAAATGAAGAAGAATCGTCGTCAATACTTGGTGCAACCGTTGTAGGCAGTATCGCATTAGATGGAGCAAATACGTTTCCGATAACGGGTAATGGAAGAGTCATATACCCACTCTGGGCTTGAGTTGATACTGGTACATCTATTGCCATGTTATCTCCTAAGCTTCAGCTAAAATTATCCATTTATTATTAGTTCCATCAGCTAAAATCCATTTATACCCATAATTAGTACTTATAGTAACTGCTGTGCCGTTTGTTCCTGTTCCAAATGCATCGGTAGATTGAGGAATCAATTGAATATTATTAGTACTAGCATTCCCCCCATGATCTTGTATTAAAAAAAACCGTCCAGTTCCAAAATAATCTACATAATCAAATGTAATACTAGTAGGTTGAGAATCTACAAATATAGCGGAAATCTTTTCAATAGATGTTACTGTATAGCCTCCTGTACTAACTTTTATAGGCTCAAGGTTAGAAGTCTTACAATGAGGTTGATTAAAAGATGTTAATTGAACAAATGTCCCTGTTCCTGTACCACCAGTAGTATCGTATTGCCACCAAAGATCTCCTCGCCAATTAAATAAAGCTCCTGCTACACCAGGAACTCCAGCAGAAGTCTGTAAATTTGCAAAATTAAAATATTTAGAATTATCTATTCCATAACCATACGTGTAAGATGAGCCATCACTTTGTAAATCAAGAGTACCATCAACAATAATATTGCTCAGTTTTATTTGCTTTCCCTGTCCTAAACCGCTATGGTCATGAGAATCAATTTTCCACAAAGCTTGATTAATCATTATAGCCCAGTCTGGTCCTCTAGTTACATTGGGTATGGGAAGTTCCATATTTAAAAATCTAGTAGTAATTTTACTTGTCCACGCCATTAAGTACTCCTAGTATACCAAAATCTGTTATTAGCATCATAGATATCAGTAACAGAAAGAGGATGTCCTGCATCTCTATTATTAGCCGATTCTTCAATTCTTCGCTTCATAGCTTGTTTTTGTGCTAAAAGAATTTGAACATCACTTTCTTCTTTTTGTAAACACTTTATAGCTGCATCTATAACTACATATTCTGCATATCCATTTATATCCGCAAAAGTAGTACCAGATGAAGCCGGAGCGGTGCTGTTAAACTGTTGTGCAGTAGGTATATACCATATTCTTACAGAAGTAGCTGTATCAGGTACAGGTGTAAAAATAAAATCGCTTCCTACCATTCTATATCTTATATTTGATAAACCTAAAACTGACCATTGACCCCAGTTTTGGTATAAATTTCTTTCATTAAAATTAAAAGGTCTTAAAGTAAACCAATCTTGCCCATTAATTTTACAATCTACTCCTCTAACTTTATAAAAATCGGTCATGCCAATATTATAAGTTGAAGTAGAATCATTAATGGGATAAGTGTCAATATTAGCAGTAGTATTAAATTCCTTTGATTTGACATAGTAATCCTGTCCATATGTTTGAATAAGGATATCGTGTAATTCTGCTATTCCTGCATTTATATAGGTTTGTACTTCAACATCAGACACAAAAAAATTATTTTCCATATCAGCACGTTGTCGTACTCTAGCTACAAGAGCCGATTCAGTTATGTCAGCCATGTTACCCCCAAAAAAGGAGGAGGTTTCCCTCCCCCATTATTTTTTAGTAATCTTCATCCTTATCGTCTACACATAACTCTATAAAACTTTTTAAAGCTTCTTTAAATCCAGCTGCATCTTTAGACTCGAATGCTGAAAACATTTCCTCTACAGCAGAGTCGTACCCAATACTGTAATCATCTTCCCCAGCTTCTTCAACTTCAAAGCTCTCTTCTTCAGAATCTTCACCTTTTTTTTTCATACCCTCAAGGATAGCAATCATTAATCCGTCTTTATCAGCCATGACTTACTCCTTATACACCAACGCCTGGTTGTGCAGAGTTTTTAAGAAAAAACACAAAGTGAATAACTTCACCACTTCCAGGATCAGCGGCAGAGCCATCTTTATCAAGAGTGTAGAAATCAATTACACCATCAGTACTTACGGTAGGAGCGCCTTTTAATTGAAAAGCCA